>B570J14230_10000115_pt1 | contig 27618 bp, 24 predicted proteins | sample LakMenepilimnion_3_FD_14230 | JGI IMG/M metagenome (IMG submission 14230) | reverse complement strand
AGCGACCATTGTGGGATTTTCCTGATGGAAACCTCGCCTCACGTGAAGTGGCTGCATACCTAATAAGCAAACATGCGGGACTGGATTGCGTGCCCACAACCGTTATGCGCGAAGGCCCTTTCGGAATCGGAGCGGTTCAAGAATGGATTGACGTTGACGAAGAGATTGACTTTATTGAATTCGCACAACAACCTCATCGTGACATTCGGCGCATCGCACTTTTTGATGTGATGATAAATAATACTGATCGTAAGTTTGGACATATCCTCATCAATCAGCAGAAACGAGTTTTTGGGTGTGATCACGGTGTTTCGTTTCATGAAGATTTCAAACTAAGAACTGTTCTTTGGCAATTTGCAGGAGAAGGTTTGTACCAAGAAGAGTTAGAGATTGTTAAGAATGTTCAAGAATGGATCGCTTCACCAGCATCTCAATATTTTCGTTCGCTCTTGACCGAAGACGAGGTTGGAGCCTGCATTGAGCGGCTCAACTCATTGTCGGAGGAGGGATTTCCTTTTCCTTCTGATGAATGGCCTGCGGTTCCTTGGCCACCTGTATAGATAGTTCTTTGTAGGCTTATCTAATGCGAGCTTGGCCCGATCTCTATTTTCCGCCCTCTTTGGACGGTATTGCACACCCAGCTCTATCTCTTTTTGACTCTTACAAGAAAGAGCGAGTTTCCATCGATGAGAGTGATATCTCGATGTATGTCTGTGGAATCACGCCTTATGACGCTACGCATCTAGGTCATGCCGCAACTTACATATCGTACGACTTAGTACATAGATATCTACGAGCATCCGGTAAGTCTGTTCATTTCGTCGAAAACATAACCGATATCGACGATCCCTTGCTTGAAAGAGCCAATCGTGATGGTTCCGATTGGCGAGAATTGGCTTTGTCACAGATTGAACTTTTTATAAGTGATATGACGGCGCTGAAAGTGTTACCACCCCAAGAGTATTCCGGCGTCGTTGAAAGCATGAGTACCATCATCGAGTCCATTAACTCTTACCTTGCAAGCAATTTGGCCTACAAAGTTGATGAAGATCTCTACCTCGACTTAGTGGCAACAGGGTTTGTACTCGAGGATTTGCCTCTTTCTTCCGAAGAAGCGCTGACGATTTTTCAAGAGAGAGGCGGTGATCCACAACGTCCTGGCAAACGTCATCCATTAGACCCGCTGTTATGGAGAGCGCGACGCGAAAACGAACCATCGTGGCAAGCCCCGTTTGGTGCGGGTAGGCCAGGTTGGCATGTCGAGTGCGTAGCTATTGCTCTGAACTTCCTGCCCGACAGAGAGAGATCGTCCATCACAATTCAAGGCGGTGGTTCAGATCTTTTCTTCCCGCATCATTTCATGACGGCGATGCAAGCCAAGGCACTCACCGGCAAAGAGTTCGCACAGTGTTATTCACATGCTGGAATGATTGGACTAGATGGCGAGAAAATGAGCAAGAGCAAAGGAAATTTGGTCTTCGTCTCGAAATTGCTTTCCGAAGGGGTAAAACCGCAAGCAATACGACTGGCGTTGATGTTGGAGCATTACCAGAGAGATCGAATGTGGAGTGCGAGTACTCTCGCGGAAGCTGAGGGCTTGATCAGTAAGATTGAAGAGGCGCTATCACGTACAGAGGTTGCTCCAACTCGTCCTGTTATTCAGATGATCGTGAACTGCTTAGCTAACAATGTNGACACACCAGGTGCCATCAGAGCGCTCGTAGATTGGTGCGATGAAACTCTACGGTGGTCGAGTGCGGAATCTGTAGGGGGTTCGGCAGGAGAGATGTCTCGTGCTCTTGATAGTTACCTAGGGCTTGTTCTTTAAATCTCAGGATTGCGCCGGAGAAAACGTTCAACTTCTCGTGCAAGTGATTCACCAGAGATTTCCGGTAGCTCTGCAGCATCTTTAGAAGACTCGAGTTGTTTGACGTAATCACCAACTTCGGAATCTTCTGCGGCCATCTGGTCAACCTGCGATTCCCACGATGCGGCGCGTTCTGGTAAGTCTCCTTGAGAAATCGAAATCTCCAAAAAGTCTTCAAGTGCGTTAATGAGAGCAAGAGAAGCTTTCGGAGACGGAGGAGTAGATACATAGTGTGGAACAGCCGCCCAGAGCGAAACAGCATCTAGGCCACGTCGATGTGCGGCCTCTTGGAGAACGCCAACTATTCCGGTTGGTCCTTCATACTTTGAAATCTCTACGCCGAGTTTGGCTGCTACATCTGGATGCGCGCCGCTGCCCGTAACACTTATTGGCCTGCTGTGTGGAGAATCAGCCAAAAGTGCACCCATGGTGATCAGGAGCGAGACTTCGTAGTCATCAGCGAGATCAAGTAACTCAGAGGCGAATTTTTGCCACCGCATCGAAGGTTCAATGCCTTTAACGACCAAGAAATCATGGGCCAACTGAGGTGTGCTTACGGCGTACGCAATCGTGTTCGGCCAGATAATTTCGCGAACAACGCGCTCATCTACCCGGATTAAAGGACGATTGACTTGGAAATCGTAATAGTCCTCAGAATCCATTCGAGCAATTTCTTGATGCGTCCATACAGTAAGCAAGTGATTGATTGCTCCTGAAGCCGATTCGCCAGCGTCATTCCAACCTTCAAACCCTGCAATCATGATGGGATTTCGCAGCGGGAGCGAGTTCTCCGATATGAACATAGTAGAAGCCTACGATAAACTCCCTCTAGTGAGCGCGTCGAAAACTGAAGCATCAATCAGTAAAAACGCGTTGCGCGCGGGCAGCCTCCGTGAAGCATTGGCTACTCGCGTAGTCATCGCAGACGGCGCCATGGGAACAATGATTCAGGCCGCCAACCCTTCGCTGAATGACTTTCAGAATCTCGAAGGTTGCAATGAAGTTTTGAATATCACGCGCCCCGAACTCATCGCAGATATTCATCGTCAGTACTTCCAGGTTGGCGTTGATGCGGTGGAGACGAATACATTTGGCGCAAATCTAGCTAATCTGCTCGAGTACGAAATCCCTGAGCGGATTTACGAACTCGCTGAAGCTGGTGCTCGTATCGCCCGTGAAGTTGCAGATGAATTCAGCGCCAAAACCTCTGAACCTAAATGGGTTCTGGGCTCTCTCGGACCTGGTACCAAACTTCCTACTTTGGGACACACAACTTACGACGAACTCAAGTGTGCCTACGCTGAAGCATCACGAGGCTTGATAAACGGGGGCGTAGACGCGCTATTGATTGAAACAACGCAGGATCTTCTGCAGGCAAAAGCTGCTGTAAACGGGGCGCGGCAAGCAATTGCTGCTGCGGATCGTGACATTGTTGTGATTGCCCAGGTAACTGTTGAAACAACGGGCACTATGTTGCTCGGTTCCGAGATCGGAGCAGCGCTCAATAGTCTCGGCGCACTCGGCGTAGATCTCATTGGAATGAATTGCGCAACAGGGCCTTCAGAAATGAGCGAGCATCTTCGGTCATTAAGTCAATCCTCACCTATGGGTATTTCCTGCATGCCAAATGCCGGACTGCCAATCTTGAAAGATGGCGGTGCTTTTTATCCTCTTGGACCAGAAGAACTTGCTGATGCGCTCTCCGAATTTGTTGATCTCTATGGGATTGGACTCATTGGGGGTTGCTGTGGCACCACCCCAGAGCATCTCGCCGCAGTCGTAGCGAAACTAAAAGCACGCCCAAAAAGAACGAGACCTTCCTCTATGGAGGCGGGGGCATCATCGCTGTATCAATTCGTTCCATTTAGACAAGATCAGACATATATGGCAATCGGTGAGCGGACGAATGCCAATGGTAGTCGCGCATTTAGAGATGCACTTGTAGCCGAAGATTGGCAACGTTGTGTGGACATAGCAAAAGATCAAATCCGTGAAGGCGCACATATGCTCGATCTATCGGTTGATTACGTTGGACGAAATGGTGTCAGCGATATGACAGAACTTGCAAAGAGATTTGCAACAGCAATCACGCTCCCTATCGTCCTTGATTCAACAGAACCATCAGTCATTAAGGCAGGATTAGAGAATCTCGGTGGGCGTTGCGTGATTAACTCCGTCAACTACGAGGATGGCGATGGACCCGACTCGCGTTTTGCACGAATTATGCCTCTGGCGCAAGAACATGGCGCGGCACTTGTAGCCCTGACTATCGATGAAGAAGGTCAAGCACGCACCGCAGAATGGAAGGTGCGAGTCGGTAAGCGTTTGATTGCTGATCTCACCATCAAATGGGGGATCGCGATAGGCGACATTATTATCGATTGCTTAACCTTCCCAATAGCAACAGGGCAAGAAGAAACGCGACGCGATGGAATTGAGACCTTAAAAGCAATCAAAGAACTCAAGGATGAATTCCCAGCTCTGCAGACAACTTTGGGTATTAGTAATGTTTCTTTCGGTCTGAATCCTGCGGCGCGCGTTGTTCTCAACTCTGTTTTCCTTGCTGAGGCGGTTAATGCGGGATTGGATAGCGCAATTGTTCATCCATCAAAGATCATGCCGATGTCTCGCATCCCACAAGAGCAGAAAGATGTCGCTTTGGACCTCATTTATGATCGACGAATCTTTGATGGCGAGAACTGTGTCTATGACCCGCTAGCTAAATTCTTGCAACTCTTTGAAGGCGTCGAAGTAACCTCAAGTCGACTTTCACGAGCAGCCGAGTTGGCTGCGTTGCCGCTTCCAGAACGACTAAAGAGGCGAATTATTGATGGCGAGAAACAAGGACTTGAGGCAGACCTCGAAGAGGCGAGACTTTCAGGTTTAGCCCCACTTTTGATAATCAATGATTTATTACTAGATGGAATGAAGACCGTTGGCGAACTCTTTGGCAAGGGTGAGATGCAGTTGCCCTTTGTTCTGCAATCGGCTGAGGTAATGAAGAGTGCAGTTTCATTGCTAGAACCATTTATGGAGAAAAGCGATGCGAGTGACCGCGGTTCGATTCTGCTCGCTACCGTGAAGGGCGATGTGCATGACATCGGTAAGAATCTTGTGGACATTATCTTGACCAATAATGGATATCGCGTCGTTAATATTGGAATCAAGCAGACCATTAATCAGATCATCGATGCAGCTCAGGATTCAAATGTCGATGTCATCGGCATGAGTGGCTTGCTTGTTAAATCAACAGTTATCATGAAAGAAAATCTAGAAGAACTCGAACGCCGGAATCTTGCTCAACGTTGGCCGGTACTGCTTGGAGGAGCCGCTCTGACACGAACCTTTGTCGAACATGACTTGGCAACTCAGTACGCGGGTACCGTGCGATACGCGCGGGACGCCTTTGAAGGACTCTCTCTGATGGATGCAATCATGGGGGAGAAGAATGGCATCGAGGGTGTTTCGCTGCCTCCTCTCAAAGAGCGTCGAACTCGAGTTACTAATCCGGATCTTCCGAGTACCACGGATACCCAACGCAGTGATGTTCTTTTTGATAATCCGATTCCACAACCACCTTTCTTCGGTTCTCGAGTAGTAAAAGGAATCGCGCTTGCCGATTACAGCTCTATGTTGGATGAGAGAGCCCTTTACGTTGGCCAATGGGGTCTTAAAGGCGCTAAAAACAGCTACGAGGAGATGGTTGTCACTGAAGGAAGACCAAGATTACGAGCTCTTCTCAATGATGCTCAATCTCAAGGTTGGATTAACGCAGCTGTTGTGTATGGATATTTTCCTTGCTACAGCGAAGGAAATGACTTAGTAATTCTTCATCATGAGGGCGAATTGAAAGGCCGCGAGAGGACTCGGTTTACCTTCCCGCGTCAACGTCGCGATCGACGACTATGTATCAGTGACTTCTTCCGCAGCAAAGAGTCTGGCGAAATTGATGTTGTTGCATTTCACGTTGTAACGATGGGTCAATCAGTAAGCGAAGCTACTGGGAAATTGTTCGCTGAAAACAACTATCGAGAGTACCTAGAGCTACATGGGCTGAGTGTTCAACTCACAGAAGCTTTGGCTGAGCATTGGCACGCTCGAATTAGAGATGAGATTGGATTTAGTAGCGCCGATGGGTCATCTATCGAGGAGATTCTCGATCAGAGATATCGCGGCTCCCGTTATAGTTTTGGATACCCGGCATGTCCAGATATCGAACAGCAAGTTCAACTCTGTGAACTACTCGACCCCGAGCGAATTGGCGTTTCTCTATCTGAGGAGTTCCAGCTGCATCCAGAACAGAGTACTTCAGCCATTGTCGTGCATCATCCAGAAGCGAAGTATTTTAATGCCAACTAATTCACTCAATCATTCCACAACCGAGTTCAGATTCAAGGCAGTTCTTTGGGATATGGATGGAACGCTTATTGATAGCGAACCCATTTGGATTGAGCAAGAGCGTGTTTTGATGGAACATCTTGGTGTTGTCTGGAGTGATGAAGACGCAATTCACTGTATCGGTGGTCCGATGGAGCGAGTCGACTCTTTTATGCGAAGTAAGCTGCCTCTTGAACATCACAATCGGTTCGCACCGCTGGAACTGACCAATATTTTATTGGAACGAATGTCAGTGCGATTAGCAGAAGGCGTCTCTTTTACTCCTGGCGCTCATTCACTTTTGCAGGAACTTCATCAATTAAGCGTCCCTCAGGCTCTTGTCAGCGCTTCGGCCCGCCCACTGGTTGATGCAGCCTTGCAAAGTATTGGAGATGAGTACTTCGCCATCACAATTTCAGATAATGATGTCAGCAATTCAAAACCAGATCCGGAGGGTTACCTGAAGGCCGCCGACCATATCGGAGTACCGATCGATCAATGCCTAGTAATCGAAGATTCCAAAACTGGGATTACCGCTGCAATTGAGGCGGGAGCTTTCGTTCTCGGACTTCCACACTTTGCCGAACTTCCCTCGGGAGAGCGCGTTCTGCACCGTAAATCACTTGAGGGGCTCTCGCTCGTAGATCTGCACGATCTCTTTGCACCGATTCATAGGAGATAATTCCGGCATGAAAAGCATTGGCTCTGGACCTCTCCTTGCAGGAGACCGCGTTCAACTTACTGACGAGCGTGGGAAGATGTATTCGTTTTATCTTCAACCAGGTTCACAATGGCACTCCCATAAGGGTTGGATTAATCATGATGTCATCATTGGATTAAGTGAGGGCTCAACCGTTGCAAGTAGTAGCGGAACCAATTACCAAGTAATGCGCCCTCTGCTCAATGATTATGTTCTCTCTATGCCACGTGGGGCCACGATCATTTATCCTAAAGATTCTGCAATCATCGTGGGATTCGCCGACATCTTTCCGGGGTCGAAGGTCCTTGAGGCGGGAGCTGGTAGCGGGGGGCTATCGATTAGTTTGCTGCGCGCAATCGGTAATACCGGTTCGCTTGTTTCTTTCGAGGAACGCGCCGAATTTTTTGAAAATGCGCGTGGAAATGTGAAGAACTACTTCGGAGAGTTGCCGCACAATTGGAAGCTCGTCAATTCGAGAGTTCAAGAGGGCACTTTCGCAGAAGAGTTCGACCGTGTGGTCTTTGACATGTTGGCACCTTGGGACGCTCTTGAGAGCGCTTATGCAGCTCTCAAACCTGGGGGAGTTCTCTGTTGCTATGTCGCCACGACTACTCAGTTATCCAAAGTTGCTGAAGCGCTCAAAGATTCTCTACGTTTTTCAGAGCCTGAAAGTTTCGAGACGCTCTTGCGTCCTTGGCATCATGAAGGACTAGCGGTTCGTCCCATGCACTCGATGAACGCCCATACTGGGTTCTTGTTGTTCTCAAGGAAGTTGCCGTCCGGAACTAAACCCATACGTCGAAAGCGTCGCCCATCCAAGGGCGTCATCGACTCAGTTGTTGAAAATGATTAGCGGCTAGCTAATTGCAATTAGATCAACAACGAAAATCAGAGTTTCATTTGGAGCGATTGGCCCGCCACCGGTTGCGCCATAACCTAGATCTGGTGGAATAACCAAGAGACGTCGACCGCCCACCTTCATGCCAGGGATGCCTTGTTGCCATCCGAGAATAACTTGATTGAGTCCAAAGGTTGCTGGTTCTCCGCTCCATGAGCTCTCTACCACTTCACCGGTTGACCATGCCATCAAGGTGTAATGAACTGTCAGAGTTGAAGTTGCTTCAGCAACAGCTCCATTACCTACAAAGACATCTTCAGTACTCAGCGTCTGAGGGGGCGTTCCGGTTGGGGCTGTGATTGTGGGAGCTTCTCCCGCTTGACCTGAAACTGTGGGCATTGCTCCTCCATTGGTGGTTGAGTTGTTCTCGCTCTGACTCTCGGAATTTTGACCCATCGGAGCATCCGACGGTGCGCCACCGTCTGTCGTGCAACCGGTTAAGGCCAGCACCACGACGAGTAGAAAGATTGAGAGGCGAGCACGTTTGCGGAAAGCAAGAGATGTCCCGAAAGAAGTTTTTGTGGCACAGTCGATAGTCATAGTCGTAAGTTTAGCAGGAGACGCTAATCTCGCCTGGTGTCGAGCGCCAAAACAGAACGTTTAGTCAATCTGACGATGGCGCTACTTGCCTCGCGGCGGTACATGCAAAAAAGCGAGATCTTCCGCAAAATTGCTGGGTATACCGGAAGTCAAGAGACTAAAGAACGAATGTTCGAGCGCGATAAAGATGATCTTCGAGCTATGGGTATACAGATCGATGTCGCATCCCAAGATCCACTTTTTGAAGACGAGCCTGGTTATCGCATTCGTCCTGAAACGTATCAATTACCCCTAGATAAGTTCTCTCCTGAAGAACTCGGAGTGATCTCAGCGGCACTGGGAATTTGGCGTCGAAGCGATTTTGCAGAAGAAGCTGAAGGGGCAGCGCGACGCGTACGATCACACTCACTCATTGATCTTGAGATACCGGAATTCGATGCAGCATCACTTGATTTGATAGAAGAAGGTCTACTTGAGATATCGCGTGCCCTGGCAACAAGGAGCGCAATTTCATTTAATTATCAAAAGTCAGGAAGCCCCCTGTCGGAGGATCGGACCGTGAATCCCTTGGGATTGAGTACATGGAAAGGTAGTTGGTATCTCGTTGGGGAGGATCTGGACAGAGGAGATATACGCGTTTTCAAACTGTCGAGATTGAGTTCGAAGGTAAACATCTCAAAGAAACGTGATTCATATGAGATTCCGAAAGATTTTTCAGTCAAGGATTACCTCATTATGTTCAATACAAATCAGATAGCCGTTACAGCAAAAATCAAAAGGGATCATCTGCTTCATATAAGAGAGATAGCGAGCCACATTTCGCCGATTGATGATGAATGGGACCTCGTTACCTATCCCAGCGATTCGCGCGATGAGGCCGTGAAGGAAGCGCTCTGGTATTCAGACCTGCTGATTATTGAATCTCCGAAGGATTTTCGAGAAGCTGTTGTAGAGGCTCTTACGAAGGTAGTGCAGGCTCATGACAGATAACGCTGCGAGCAGAGCTTCTCGCTTACTCGATCTGGTGCCCTTCATACTGAGTCATCCAGGAATCTCGATACGTCAATTAGCTGCGGATTTCTCCACTACCAAAGAAGAGATGATTAAGGATCTCAATCTCCTTTTTATGTGTGGCCTACCTGGTTACACACCATTGGAGCTTATCGATATCTCATTTGATGATGAGAGTGTTGTTGTGCGAGATCCTCAGAACCTTTCAACGCCTAGAAAGCTTACGGAATCGGAATCGCTCATCGCACGAATAGCTCTCGCAGCCATAGAAGAATTAACTCCACCAAGCAGTACTTCTCGTTCACAGATTGCCGGTGTAAGGACAAAGTTAGCCGCAGCATTTAATAGCGAAATTCCAGATGGATCATTGCTCGTTACTATGGATGAAGAACGAGTTTCTTTGTCGAAAGTGAAAGAAGCTATTGAACAATTGAGCGATGTTGAAATCACATATAACAATCTCTCCACAGATGAGATTAGCCGCCGCCAAGTATCTCCTTTTTCGATTCGTATCGAGAACGACAGAACTTTCATAGAAGGTTTCTGCCACAAAGCGCAAGCGCAGAGAACTTTTAATCTCGCTCAGATTTCACAGGTCAAAATCGTCGAACGTTCGAGGCAGAACCTCGAGGATTCAGGTTCTCGTAATCAAGGCTTTCTCGCGGTTCTTGAAATTCAAAGTGAAGAATCAGATTTTCTCCGGTTAAATCACTCTCAGCTCCGCTCCGTTGGCAAGAATTTGTATGAAATTGAAGTATTCAGACCCGAATGGCTAGTACGTTCGATCCTGAGCACCTCTCATCCATTGACTCTCAACGCTCCGGCTCACCTAAGGGAGTCCTTAGTTGAGTTTGCAAAGACGGCGTTGAATAACTACACGTACCTGGCTAAGAATTGATGGCGATAAATCACCTATATCGAGCGCTTGGAAGTGCGTGGTAGCGTATGGCTCTCAACCAGTAACCCCGAAAGGCAGAACTCATGTTTGGACTACGCGAACCTTCTCACTGGCTCCTTCTCATCTTGGTTGTCGTGATTCTATTTGGTGCAAAGCGTTTGCCTGACTCTGCTCGCTCGCTTGGACGCTCTCTTCGCATCTTCAAGAGCGAAGTTAAAGAGTTGAACAAGGAAGATAAGAAAGACGAAGACGGGGAAAAAACTTCCAACTAGCTCGTCAATACTGAGGGCAGTATTTGCAGGATGCTAAGCGGGGAGATATGGCAGTCAGAGAACGTGGCACGATGCCACTACTTGATCATCTGCGTGAATTACGTAAGAGGGTAATCCGCGCCGCTCTCTTTATCCTTATTTTTTCCGTCGTAGGTTGGATCAACTACAACGACATAATCGCGACGCTCGCGGACCCTGTATGTGATCTGAGACTTGCGCAGCAAACCGGCGCTGACAATTGTGGAGCGCTCTTTATTAGCGGCGTGCTTGGACCGTTGAACTTACAACTAAAAGTTTCTTTTTTAACAGGAGTAATTCTTGCGGCGCCTTTCTGGTTGTATCAGCTTTGGGCTTTTATCGCTCCAGCCCTGCACCGTAAGGAAAAACGCAATTCAGTTTTGTTTATCATTGCCGCCACGCCTTTCTTCGCAATTGGAGCTGCGCTGGCCTACTTTGTCCTGCCACTCGCCATTGAAGTACTTTTCGGTTTTACACCAGAATCACTCAACAACTTGATTCGCTTTGATGACTACCTTGACTTCGTATTGCGACTTATTCTCATTTTTGGAATTGCCTTTGAGCTTCCTGTATTCCTTGTCTCTCTTAATCTCATCGGGCTTCTTTCCGGAGCCTCCATTCTTCGGCCTTGGCGCTTTGCGATTTTTGCCATCACCTTCTTTGTAGCAGCGTTCTCTCCAACCGCTGACCCATTATCAATGGCAGCGCTTGCGCTTCCCTTGGTGGGTTTTTATTTCGGTGCTGGCGGCATCGCTTTGTTGGTGGATAAAAGACGCGATCGAAAGAGTAGATCTATTGCTGATGATGAAGCCGCTCCGATAGATGAGGCATCATCCATCGACGACCTGGATTCTTAAGAGCCCATATTTAACGCTGAAGAGTGGAGAAGAACATGTGGCTCGTTTTGAGCAACCCAACTTCAGGTGGTGGTGAGGGAGAACGGATCAGGCTCGAAGTCCTCGAACTTCTGCGCCGGAAAACAATCCTCTTCAAAGATATTAGTTCCGAGTCCTATCTTGCTGCGGGAGAAAGACTACGTGAAACATTGAGGGAGAAAATAGCTGGCGTAATCGTTATAGGTGGAGATGGCATGGTTCATCTCGCAATACAAGAGCTTGCACACACGAGAATTCCACTCGCATTAGTACCCGCTGGTACTGGAAATGACTTTGCTAGGTCACTTGGCCAAAATCTGAGCTCACCGCTAGAAAATCTTGTCCACGCTTTGGAAAATCCTCCGACAGACGTGGATCTCGGATTAGTGAATGGCAAGTATTTCGCAGAAATATTGAGCACGGGTTTTGATTCTGTCGTCAATGAACGAGCCAATCGCTTTAAGCGAGTCAAGGGACGGATGAAATACAACATCGCAATTCTCTTGGTCCTTTCCACATTCAAACCAAAGCGATACCGTTTTCGAGTAGATGGAATCAGTTTTGAATCAGAGGCAATGCTGATTGCAATCTCCAACGGTCAAAGCTATGGGGGAGGGATGCGTGTCACGCCTGACGCTTCAATTGACGATGGTCAGTTCGATGTCATGATTCTTGGACCAGTCTCGCGTGTTGAATTCTTACGCGTCTTTCCGAAAGTCTTCTCTGGCGCCCATGTTTCCCATCCAGCCGTGAAGATTCTCAAAGGCAAGGAAGTGGAGGTTCACGCTGAAGCCGTTGCCTATGCAGATGGTGAGCGGATCGGCAACCTTCCGATTAAAGCGAGCATTCAGCCTCAATCTCTATTAACGTGGCGAATGTGACAAGCCTCAGCCCCGCGCAACGATACGCAGCAGCAAAGAATCGTCAGCGATACCCTCTGACTGCACGATTTGCTGAGCAGTATGAGTTTCCGTTGGATGACTTTCAAATTGCAGGTTGTCACACATTGGAAGATGGAAAAAGCGTTCTCGTTGCAGCTCCTACAGGAGCCGGTAAGACGATCGTTGGAGAATTTGCAACCTTCCTAGCCGAACACCATAAGAATAAGTGTTTTTATACTACTCCGATCAAAGCCCTCTCGAATCAGAAATATCAGGATCTTGTTGCTGTTTATGGTGAATCAGAGGTTGGGTTGCTCACGGGCGATTCTTCGATTAATAGTGGCGCTCGAATTGTTGTGATGACCACCGAGGTTTTGCGTAACATGATTTACGCAGATGCAGAGTCCATTGAGAAGCTGGGCTATGTCGTGATGGATGAAGTCCATTACCTTGCTGATAAGTTTCGTGGCGCGGTTTGGGAAGAAATTCTGATTCATCTTCCCGAAAGAATCCAAGTAGTTTCTCTCTCGGCGACAGTTTCAAACGCCGAGGAGTTTGGTGAATGGTTAAAGACCGTCCGCGGTGAGACTGAGGTTGTTTTGAGCGAGATACGTCCTGTTCCGCTCTACCAACACATTCTGATCGGCAATCGAATTCTTGACCTCTTTGTTGATGAGGGTCGAGTTAACCCAGAAATTGTTCGACTTGAAAAGAATTCATCCCGCCGAGTACCCGGCCACGGCAGCTGGAAAGAGAGCAAATTCAGCGCGATCAAGACGCTCACTCGACCAGAGATTGTTGAGAAACTTCTTCATCGAAGCTTCTTGCCAGCAATCTATTTCATTTTCTCTCGTGCAGGATGCGACGCTGCGGTTTCGTCGTGCATTCGCGAAGGACTTTCTCTCACCAGCACCGAAGAGAAAGAAGAGATTAGGCGTATTGTCTCGCTGAGGACGCACGAGCTTCCACACGAAGATTTCGGAATCCTAGGATTTCATGAATGGACCCAGGCGCTCGAACGCGGCATTGCAGCACACCACGCGGGACTTCTTCCCATGTTCAAAGAAACTATTGAAGAGCTTTTCCAAAAGGGTCTTCTGAAAGTTGTCTTTGCCACAGAGACCCTTGCCTTGGGAATCAATATGCCAGCCCGTTCGGTGGTTCTTGAAAAATTGGTGAAATGGAACGGCGAAACACATTCAACAATTTCGCCAGGGGAGTACACACAACTTACTGGGCGTGCCGGACGAAGAGGTATTGATGTTGAAGGCAACGCATTAATCCTCTGGACAGAGCAGATCGATAGCGGGATGGCTGCAGGGCTTGCAAGCACTCGTACCTATCCACTCAGATCATCCTTTTCTCCAACATACAACATGAGCGCAAACCTCATCTCTCGTTTTGGACAAGAGAAGGCTCGTGAATCTCTGGGGTCCTCGTTTGCACAGTTTCAAGCAGATAAAGCTGTCGTTGGCCTCGCACGGCAGATAACAAAGAATCAGCAAGTAATCGACTCGCTCCATAAAGATGCTGCTTGTCACTTAGGGGATATGGACGAATACATGAGTTATCGCTTCGCAGTGAAGGAGCTTGAAGCTCAATTTTCGCAACGTCGCCAGATATCAGGTAGCCGAAAAACGCATCACGCGCGGATCGAAGATGAAATCACAGACCTGCGACGTCAAGCTAAGGCTCATCCTTGTCATCAGTGTCCTGATAGAGAGTCACACTCTCGATTGCTTGAAAAAGCCGCGCGGCTACAACGTGAATCGCAAGGGTTGAAGTCGCGGATGGAGAGCCGAACAAATGTTATACCTCGAACTTTTGATCAAGTGAGTGAGGTATTGACTGAGTTAGGTTATCTCAGAGCAAATTCGCTCACTGCAAAAGGAGAGGCTCTAACCAAAGTTTACGCAGAGAGTGATTTATTGCTGGCCGAGATTCTCAATTCAGAGTTGTTCGAAGAACTAGCTGCGCCAGATATTGTCGGAGTTCTCTCTTCTCTGGTTTATGAAGGTCGCGGAGAGCGCAGTCGAACGCCGCGACTTCCTAAAACCCTCGAGCCAATTGTTCCGACGATCGCAAGACTTTGGGCAGGCATCGTTAGTCTCGAAGAGTCACACGGGTTGCATTCTCAGCGTGAACCTAACTTCGATCTAGCTTGGAGTGCCTATCGATGGGCCACAGGGCATAGCCTGAATTCAATTCTCCGAGAGACAGATATAACAGTGGGTGACTTTGTTCGCGCGATCAGACAGATAATCGACCTACTTGGCCAGTTAATGAATGCGAAGCCAGAACTTCACCTTGTCGTTCGAGACGCGATCAAAAGAATTGACCGCGGTGTCATCGCATATTCGGCGGTCGTGGCATGACGTTACTTCTTGTTGATAGCGCCTCTCTTTGGTATCGCGCGTACTACGGAATGCCTGACACCTTGTTATCACCGCAAGGAGAGCCGATCAATGCAGTTAAGGGTTTTCTTGACATGACCGCTCGGTTGGTAAATCACTACCGTCCACAGCGATTGGCGCTCTGTCTCGATGGTGATTGGCGTCCTACGTGGCGGGTGAATCTATTTCCTGGCTACAAGTTGAATCGTGTTGATGATGAAGGTGGCGAAGAAGCCGAGCCAGATCTATTAACACCACAAGTTCCTCTTATTCTCGATTTCTTTGAAGCCGCAGGTATTCCACTGATTGGCGTAGATGATTTTGAAGCAGATGATGTCATAGCGACCTATTCTGTTCAGGAAAAGGGTCCAATACGCATTGTTACGGGCGATCGAGACCTATTCCAACTCGTAGACGATAAACGTGATGTCGCGGTCGCATACTTGGCTAAGGGGATAAGTAACCATGATTTAGTTGATCTGCGTTGGATAGCAGAGCGTTACCAAATTCCCGGAGAACGGTACGCACTTTTTGCCATGATTCGTGGAGATGCCTCAGATGGCCTCCCTGGAATTAAAGGCATCGGTGAAAAGGGCGCTGCTGCAATCGCACAATCATTTGCCTCAATGGAAGATGTTATCGCGGCCGCAGAGCGCGATGATAACTTGCTTCATCCAACACATCGAAAGCGAATTCTGGCTGATATAGATTATGCAAGAATCGCAGATAAACTCGTCAAGTGCGCTCTTGATGTGCGTTTGCCAGATGCCAATCTCGAGATTCCTAACAAACCTCACAATGCCAAATATCTCCAGACTATGAAGAGTGATTATGGATTAGGCGCTAGCGTTGACAGATTGCTTGCGGCTTTCCAGTGGGGCTAACGTGAAGAACCTTCGACTACTTGTTGGCGCTGTAGCTTCAGGCTTGCTCTTCTGGGCTGGATTCGCACCAGTCGAACTTTGGATCTCACCGATTGTGGCTGCAATCCTTCTTTTCTGGTTGCTTGCCGAAAGAAGCTATACAGAACGGGTATTGATCTCGTTCTTCGCGGGAGCAGCATTTTTTCTACCGCTTCTCCATTGGAGTTCTACATATGTAGGTTCATTTCCTTGGCTGATATTGGCGTTGGGGGAGACCCTTCTCTTCGCTTCCATCTCCATACTTCCCATCAAGCGTAACGTCCTCGGAGTTTTGGTTTTCGCAGCAGGCTTCACGTTAATTGAACTTTTACGTATGAAATTTCCCTTTGGAGGCTTTGGTTGGGGGAGATTGGGCTTTACGCAAATTGAATCTTTTGCAGGTCTTTATCCCATTGTTGGAGTCACGGGTATCACCTTTCTCTTACTTCTTCTATCGGCCATCTCTCTCGATTCGATTCGAATGAGATCGGGGATACTCGTTATCCTGTCAGTTGCATTTCTCTATCCCGTATCACAAGAGCAAACTCCCGACACCGTAAAGATCACTGCAGTTCAAGGAGGGGTAGATGAATTAGGTTTGGATTTCAATGCAAGAGCGCTGTCCGTTCTGCAGAACCATATAGATGCAACGCCCAGAGATTCCAAATCCGATCTCATCATCTGGCCTGAGAATGCAGTTGATATCGATCCCAAGACAAATCTTCAAGCCAGAGAGCGAATGCAAGATCTCTTCGATGAGATTGATTCTGCGTTACTCGTGGGAGTTGTCGAGCAGTTTCAAGGGGGACCAGCAAATTCGAGCATCATGTATGACGCTGACGGAAATATGTTGACTCGCTATACCAAGCAAGATCTTGCGCCATTCGGTGAATACATTCCACTCAGAAGCATCGCTGAGAGAATCTCACCGTTCGCTGCTCAAGTTCGCGACTTTGTTCCGGGATCATCTTGGGTCAGCCACAGCATTAATGGAAAGAATTTCACATCGTTCATCTGTTTTGAGATTCTGGATGATGACCATGTACGTCAAGGCGCTTTAGATACAGACTTTCTCGTTGCCCAAACCAACAATGCGACTTTTGGCAAGAGCTCCCAAGCCGCCCAGCAATTGGCTATGACTCGCGCACGTGCAGCCGAGCTAGGACGCGATTTCGCAGTTGTGAGCACAACCGGATTTACTGCGCATCTAAGCCGAGATGGTTCCATCATTGAAAGAATCGAACAGTTCGAGCCTGGAGCCTTAGACATGAGCATCGCGATTCATGATGAGAGAACGTGGGCTTCCCACCTCAATAGCCTTATATGGGCGGTTTTTCTGGGATTGATTGTCGCCATGGGCGCTCGTTTGAGCGTAAAATCTAACCGATAATCTACATTATGTTAAGTAAAACTAATTGATGGCAAGCGCCTCAATAGGTTCGCATGAGCAGACAAGGTTCCTATCCCCGTACGCCCCATCGATTCGACCCACCGTGGGCCAATACTTACCGCGCCGGGTCAATCCAAATTCTTCACCTGACGGAAATGCAGCATCGTTGCGACTATACGGACGATTCCAATCAGCACTCAAGACGTCATGTGCGGTGTGCGGAGCATGTCTCAAAGGTGAATCCTCAATCGAGTTTTTGCCCGTTTCGATATCCTCGATCTCTCGAGCTATGGTCTTCATGGCATCAATGAAACGATCAATTTCGGCGATGTCTTCACTCTCTGTCGGTTCAATCATCAGAGTTCCCGCTACGGGAAAACTCATGGTTGGTGCATGGAATCCAAAATCCATTAATCGCTTGGCGATGTCATCAACTGAAACTCCGGTTCGTTTAGTGATCTCTCGAATGTCAATAATGCACTCGTGAGCGATCAGACCATTCTGCCCGGTGTAGAGAGTCGGAAAACTTCCTTGCAATTTCTTAGCAATGTAATTAGCAGACAAAATGGCAACTTCAGAGGCCCGAGTTAACCCAGCAGCTCCCATCATTCGAATATAGGCCCACGAGATTGGCAGAATCAGAGCCGACCCAAAAGGTGCAGCGCTAATGGGCCCTGGACCTGTGAGCGGCCCTGCGGTGCTATCAAGCGGATGATTTGGCAAATACGGCGCTAGATGTTTGCGGGCAATAACTGGTCCAACTCCTGGGCCACCTCCGCCGTGAGGAATACAGAAAGTTTTGTGGAGATTGAGGTGCGATACATCGGCGCCGAATCTTCCGGGTTGAGCAAGACCTACAAGAGCGTTGAGATTTGCTCCATCAACATATACCTGTCCCCCGGCATCATGAACCATCCCGCAAATTTCGGTGATTGCCGCTTCAAAAACACCATGCGTTGATGGATATGTGACCATGAGCGCCGCTAAAGAATCTCCATATTCAGTAATTTTGAGCTTCAAATCATCAAGGGAAACATTTCCTTGTTCATCGCATGCAACCACGACAACACGCATACCCGCCATGACCGCACTGGCTGCATTTGTGCCGTGGGCACTGGAGGGAATTAAGCAGATATCGCGCTGGGATTCGCCTTTACCATCGAGGTAATTCTTAATCGCTAAGAGCCCGGCAAACTCACCTTGTGAACCTGCGTTGGGTTGAAGTGAGACCGCGTCATATCCAGTGATATCAACCAACCACTTCGAGAGCTCGGAAATGAGTCGACGTGTCCCCTGGGTCTGGGCGGCAGGGGCGAAAGGATGAAGATCTGCAAACTCTGGCCAAGTGATTGCTTCCATCTCGGTGGTGGCGTTGAGTTTCATTGTGCATGAACCCAACGGGATCATGGTGCGATCTAGCGCCAAATCGCGATCTGAAAGCGAGCGGATATATCGCAGCATCGCTGTCTCTGAATGATAGGAGTTGAAAATTGGATGCTGCAGATAGGAAGTGGCTCTAAGCGCCGGAATGGACCCTACAAACTCTTCACCACTTCGCTTGAGAGCCCAGATACGACAGAGCTTCTCAATGAGATCAGGTGTTGTGCGTTCATCAAAAGAGACGCCAACTCCCCCATCTACTTTACGGACATTGATTCCTGCACGAGACGCGCTCTCAATGAGTGCATCAGCATTACTTGCGTAAAAAGTTACGGTGTCGAAGAAATTCGGAGAAATAATTTCAAAGCCACTGTTCTTAATTGCCGCAGCAAAAGCCCGAGCATGTTTGTGAACTCTGATAGCTATTTCTTTCAAACCATCTGGTCCATGCCACGCAGCATAGAAAGCGGAAATGACCGCAAGAAGTACTTGGGCGGTACAGATGTTGCTCGTTGCTTTATCTCGACGAATATGTTGCTCGCGAGTTTGAAGCGCAAGACGTAGCGCCGGATTTCCATGAGTGTCGATACTCATACCTACCAGACGACCAGGAAGCGATCTCTCTAAACCGTTACGTACTGAAAGAAATCCTGCGTGCGGACCTCCGAATCCCATGGGAACTCCAAAACGTTGAGCCGACCCAACTGCAATGTCCGCTCCCCACTCCCCTGGTGACTTGATCATTGTTAAAGCAAGAAGATCGGTAGCCATCACAACGATTCCAGAATTTGAATGCACTGTTGTGATGATGGATGAGAAATCATTTAATGTACCGAAGGTGTCTGGGTACTGAATGAGAACGCCAAACACATTTTCTAGATTCGGCATGTTGGTGAGATCTACAACATCGACCTGAATCTTCAAAGGTTTCGCTCGAGTAAGTACGACAGCTTGGGTTTGCGGGTGAACCCGTGAGTCAATGACAAACCGCGCAGAATCATCAAGGTTTGAATTGCGACGAGCCAAAGTCATCGCTTCTGCCGCCGCAGTTCCTTCATCTAACATCGATGCGTTGCTGATCGGTAACCCAGTTAAGTCACTGACCATTGTTTGGAACGCAAAAATGGCCTCTAATCGTCCTTGGCTAATTTCTGGTTGATACGGCGTATAGGCGGTGTACCAAGCTGGATTTTCTAAAACATTTCTTAGAACTACGGGTGGCGTAATTGTTCCGTAGTACCCCATTCCAATGAGTGATTGGGCTACTGAATTTTCGGAAGCTAATTTGCGTAATTCAGTGATCGCATCAACTTCCGATATTGGCGCTGGAAGTTTCGAACCAAATTGATCTGTTAGTTTGATTGTGTCAGGAAGAACTGCGGATACAAATTTCTCGAGTGATTCATAACCCAGTTCGTGCAACATGGTTGCGACCTGGTCTGATGAAGGACCGATATGTCGATCAGAGAAATCCCGCCTAGTCATGGCGAGAAGAATAAGGCTTAGAGAGTAATTATGCGCCGCGGAGTTTTCGACGAGCCGCGAGCTCATCACTTGTTGAGTCTTGCGTCACGGATGAACCGTCTTCAACATTTTCTGCTTGTAAATGAGAGAGCGAGCCCTCTACTTCATTCCAAACTTTGCCGATGGCGATTCCGAAAACTCCCTGGCCGCCCTGAAGGAGGTCAAATATCTCCTCCGAATTGGTGCACTCGTAGATGGAGGCTCCATCACTCATCAGAGTAATACGAGCCAAATCATCTACTCCCCTTTCACGCAGGTGCGTGACAGCGGATCGAATATTCTGAAGGGAAACCCCGGTATCAAGTAAGCGTTTCACAATCTTGAGCACGAGAATGTCTTTGAAACCGTAGAGACGAGATGAACCAGAACCAGCGGCCCCACGAACGGTTGGCTCAACTAAACCGGTGCGAGCCCAATAATCCAATTGACGATACGAGATTCCTGCGGCCGCGCATGCAGATGCGCCTCGATAACCGAGTTCTACATTCTCGTGTGCCATCTCGTGTGCCATGAGGGGAAGCCTCGCATCTCTGCTCAGTACTAAACCTTCCGGGGATGTGAAGGTAGGAGAACGGTAGGTCTGCCGGGTAGCTCTTTCAAGAACCGACACACTTAAAACCTCAACTAGAGGTTTAAGGTTAGCCGGCAAAGTCCTCTGGATTGATCTGATCGAGGAACTCTTTGAAGCGTTCGACCTCGTCTTCAGACTGATCTGGGATTTCAATCCCTGCATCTTCCAGAAGGGCTTCACTAGCCAGAATCGGTGCCCCTGTGCGTAGGGCTAGGGCGATTGCATCGCTGGGTCGCGACGAGACGGTTACTCCCCCTTGCAGGTTAATGAGCGCATAGAAGATTCCCTCGCGCATCTCCGTGAGATGGATCGAATCAACAGCAACCTGAAGCGAATCAAGAACATCTTTCATTAGGTCATGTGTCAATGGCCGTGGTGGGGTTACTCCCTGTTGAGCGAAAGCGATAGCAGTAGCTTCAACTGCGCCAATCCAAATGGGCAGAAAGCGCTCTCCCCCGATCTCTTTGAGAAGAACGATTGGTTGATTCGATGGCATCTCAACCCGCACGCCGATGACATCGAGGGCGTGAAAATTCATCGAGCGCGGTTAAGGCCCGATCGGACCAAGGCCGCATGCATTCTGACTGAAAGCGAGGCAATCTCGCGAGAAACTTCTTGGGCCCGAGCTTTTGACTCCGGGTTTTTCTGGCGGAGCAAAGGGGTAATGACCTGCTCGACTAAACCAACCTCACGGTCCGCGGCGGTCTTAAACGCACGAAGATGGCGACCTTCGATGCCAAAGGCTGAAATCTCAGCAACAACTTTTGCAACCGTTAGAGCATCTCCGTCATAGTGTCTACCTTTAATTTGAATCAGCCCGTACGTTTCAAGTTCAACAAGTTGATCTTCGCTAATTCCTGAATTGGAGAGCAATTCATCTCGCGATAGCCGCATCTCACTCTGCTCAGCGAAAGCGCTGGGAGCTAAGCTGCCATCAATAGTGGCAAGACGTGGAACAGGCGTTGCGCCCGGAGTCGCCGCAGGCTGGAGACCACGATCCAAAGCATCGAGATTCTCTTTAATAACTTTCAACGGCAAGTACTGATCACGCTGTGCGAGCAAGACGTAACGAAGACGCTCAAGGTCTGTGGTTGTGAATTTTCTATAGCCCGATGGAGTTCTCTGTGGCTCAATTAACCCTTCGGACTCTAAGAAACGAATCTTCGAAATGGTCACGTCAGGAAAATCTCCGCGCAACTTTCCTAGTACTTCTCCGATACTTAAATACGCGCGGGCTGGGACGCTCATGCTCTTACCTTTCCACCGATAAAGAAATGCATCTTGAATTTGCCGATGTGTAATTCCATGCCATCGGAAAGTGGAGAGATTGATTCAATCTTCCCATCGACGTAAGTGCCATTAAGACTGCCGCAATCTCTTACTGAGTAGCCGCTACCTTCCCGAATAATTTCTGCATGCTTTCGAGAAACTGTTACATCATCAAGAAAAATATCGTTATCTGTTGAACGACCAATTGTCGTGAGATCTGAATTAATCAGAAAACGTGCACCGCGTGATGGGCCGCTGAGCACTATCAACATGGCTGAACCCGATGGCAGAGCAGCAATTACATCTCGTTCATTCTCTGTNGCTCGATCAAGCAGCGCAGACACATGATCGGAGACCGAGCGGAGGGCTCCAAGATTGATAGTTGAGGTGAGGTCTGCATCCTTTGCTTTTTCCAAGGCGCCCCTCCCCTGATTAAAACTTCGAGTTCAAGGTGAGGGTTTATATCCTCAGCCTTACGTTGAGGCTCACACTAGGCGGACTCTAGGGGTGAGTCAAGCCAACGAAAATCTAATTCTGTGACTTAGGAGATCAGGGCTTGGTAGGCAGAAGGGTCAAGCAATGAGGAGAGTTGAGCCTGATCAGTTATCTCAACTTCAAAAATCCAACCTTCACCGTATGGGTCCTTGTTCATAGTTTCAGGAGCAGCATCAAGCGCTGTATTGAGTGTTACGACAGTTCCGGACAGAGGTGCGTAGATTTCAGAGACGCTCTTGGTCGACTCCACCTCACCGCAGACACTTCCTTGTTGCAAAGTTTGACCCATCTTTGGCAATTGGATGTACACGATATCCCCCAAAGCACTTTGAGCGTAGTCGGTGATGCCTACCTTGAATCGATTTGAACCGCTCTCGCTAATCCATTCGTGTTCCTTGGTGTATTTCACATTCTCAGGGACTGATGACATCTAGATTCCTCTCAAACTTCGAACGCCTGCGCGAGCGTAGCCGATTCCGGTCCAGAGATATAACGCAATCCCCCATCCAGCGAAGCTCCAGCCAAAGATAAAGGCAAGATCAGCTAGCCCTGCATCGGTGGACTCCGTCAAAAGTAGAAGCGGCAACGCGTAGAGCAAGTTGAAGGTCGCCGCCTTTCCCAGATAAGTAACCTTCCAAGGCCCGAACCCTCGTGACTTCATGAGAACTAGTAGCAGCGCAAGAGATGCATCCCTTATCACTATTAGCCCAAGTACCCAGATCGGAAGAACTTCGGTGACATACATCGCAATCAAAACTGTGATGATGTAGAGGCGGTCAACCGCGGGGTCCATCAATTCGCCGAAGCGACTCTCTTGATTCAACGCTCGGGCTAACTTCCCGTCGAAATAGTCAGTGGCCCCAGCAATAACCAAGGTAACTACCGCCCACGTTAATTCCTCTTCCACAAGCACTAACCAGAGAAATATCGGTATTCCTAAAGCACGCAACAGAGTAAGGAGGTTTGGAATCGTAATCACGTCGGGACGACAGGATTTGAACCTGCGACCACCAGACCCCCAGCCTGGTGCGCTACCAAGCTGCGCTACGTCCCGTAAGACTTTCCATGCAAACGCGATACTACTGAATCATGAACCCAGCTTCTTATCGCTCTCTGATTCTCACTGAGACTCGGATAGGCGAACCAGAGAAACCGAACTCCTCACGTAGGCGGCGTTCGATGAAGCGACGATAAGAGGCCTCTAGAAACTCAGTTGCGAAGATTACAAAGGTAGGTGGCGCAATGCCGGCTTGGGTAGCAAAGAGGATTTTCGGTTGTTTTCCGCCGCGAATTGGCGGTGGATTACTGCCGATGAGCTGACCCAGGAATGAGTTGAGGCGCGCTGTGGGGACTCGCATCTCCCAACTGCCTAACGCTCGCTCGATGGCTGGTAGTAGTCGATCTTTATGCCATCCGGTCTTCGCTGAAATATTGACGCGCTCGGCCCACTCGACCTGATCAAAATTCCTATCTGTCTCTTTATCTAGAACCACTCGCCGATCTTCATCAACTAAATCCCACTTGTTCATTCCGATGACAAGCGCCTTACCTGAATCTTCTACTAGCGAAATAATCCGAAGATCCTGCTCGGTAATAGGAACCGATGCATCCAGAACCATGATGACAACCTCAGCATTTTCGATAGCTCTCTCAGTGCGAAGTGCCGCGTAGTAGTCGGAACCAGAAGCTTGGTGTGCTCGTCGACGAATTCCCGCTGTATCAATAAACCTCCACGTCTTATCTCCGAGATCAATCAGTTCATCGATGGGATCGCGTGTAGTTCCTTCTGCATCATCAACTAGTGCTCTCACTGAGCCTGCAAAAGAATTGAGCANACTACTTTTTCCGACATTCGGTCGACCCACGATCGCGATACGTCTGTAGCCATCATCCATACGGCTCTGTCCGACTTCAGGTAATCGAGAGACAATTTCGTCGAGCAGATCGCCGCTACCGCGACCATGTGCTGCCGAGATGAAGTGTGGTTCACCCAAGCCGAGATTCCACAACGAGTGCGCCTCAAGTTCATCTTTCTCGCTATCAACTTTGTTTGCAATCAACATGACAGGCTTTTTACTTTTACGGAGGACGGAGATAAGAGCATCATCATCAGATTGTTGACCAACCTGTGCATCAACTACAAAGAGCACTAAGTCAGCATCAACGATTGCTGACTCCGCCGCTTCAGAGATTTTTAGAGCGATGCCTTCTGCCGTCGGCTCCCAACCACCGGTATCAACGACAAAGAATCCTTTGCCGTTCCATTCAGCTTCATAAGAGACACGATCACGAGTAACGCCAGCAACATCTTCAATGATTGCCTCTCGCGAACCGATGATTCGATTGACGAGCGTTGACTTACCGACATTGGGTCGCCCAACAATGACGACCTTGGGAAGGCCAATCAACGAACGTTGCTTGAGAACATTCCAGATGTAGTCGACGGTCTCATTCAGCGTTAAATTGGTGGAATCAACGACAATTGCATCCTCCGCTTTTTTCAGAGGCGATATCGGACGCGAGCTATCTTGTGCATCGCGAGCTTCAAGTGAGGCCGCTACCTGATCGGTGCCGGAAGAGGAAATTTTCATCCCCTGTTGCTCGAGATCTCGACGGATTGCTCGAGCGTTAATGTCTGCTTCCAACCAGATCTTTAACTGCGCAAATGGCACAACGACTGTTCCGATATCGCGACCCTCAACCACTATTCCATTTTTTGCACTATCAATAATCTTCCTTTGCAACGTCAAGAGAGCCGCTCGAACTTCAGGCCAGGCGCTAATGCGACTCACGGCAGATGTAACTTCGGCTGATCTAATTGCCGTTGATATATCCACTCCCCCGCAGAGAGTGATTGGATTGTCTGGGTCAGTTTTGAAGACGATAGGAGATTTCTCAAGTGCACTCACAAGAGAATTTGCATCATCGATAGTCTCTTTGATTGCTAGCCACGTAACCGCTCTATAAAGTGCGCCCGTGTCGAGATAGAGCCAACCTGCACGTTTGGCAATTGCTTTAGAGGTTGAAGATTTACCTGAACCACTAGGACCATCCATTGCAACAACGATGGTCATCGCAAATGAACCTTCCAATCTTTTTTCGTCAGGTGAGTTTGAACCCGCTGCGCATCTTCAGGTGAGAAAGCTAGTGTTATTAAACCAGTTAATTGTCCTGGTGAATGTTCGATTGAGAGATCTTCAATATTTGCACTAATTTCAGCACATTCCAAAAATAAGCGACTGAGCGCACCTGGCTCATCTTGGATAACTACGAGCAGATAAGCGTAATTCCTTGGTTGCGACCCATGTTTGCCAGAAACTTTTGAACGTCCAACATTGCCCTCACGAAAGATTCTCTGCAGAGTCACTTCATCACCGGTTGCGATGGCATCGGTTAAAGATTTAAATTTCTCTTCAAAGGAGCGCAGAGCCCGAAGAACGGCATCCTTGTTATCCATGATGATCTGAGACCATAGATCTGCATCGCTATTTGCAATACGGGTCATGTCACGTAAACCCTGTCCGGCCAGCGCTAACTCATCATCAAGGCCTACTAAGGAGGATGCCAAAGAGGTGCTCAAAAGTTGCGGAAGGTGTGAGATTTTCGCCAGAAGCTCATCGTGGTGATCAGCCTCCATGATGTAGGAAGTAGCGCCCAACAGTGCCACTAGCTGCTGCGCTAACTCGATTGATTCTTGGGAACTTCGCGAAGTAGGAGTCAGAATCCAAGCCCGACCGGCAAAAAGATCAGCTTGAGCAGATGATGGCCCTGAAACTTCTCGTCCAGCCATGGGGTGACTGCCGACAAATCGATCCGCTAATCCCGATAAAGTATCAACGTTACGTACAAGTTTGTTCTTTACCGAGGCAACATCTATAAATGTCGCTTGATGGTTGCGTTCATATTCCAACTTCAGAACTTCTAGGGTCCGCTCCGGTGGCACGGCAATGACAACTATCTCTGGAATTCGATTACCAATGTGCGGTTCAAGAAGATCCTTAGCCAGATTAAGCGACTCTTGGTTGTCATCGTGTATCTCAACTGTAACTCCGCGCTGAGCAAGACCTAACGCAATCGATGTGCCAATCAAGCCAGCGCCCACAATCCGAACGTGAGAGAAATCGATGTTCTGAATAGCTTCCCGTTTCATATTACTGTGCGATGTCTTTACGGAGCGTCACGGCCCCGCGGAGATATACGTGCGAGATTTCGTTCTGTTCGAGAGAGGTGTTGCAATGCACCAGCACTCTAATTGTTCGCGGCAGGCTGCCAGGAACGGCCATCTCAACCGCACACAAAAGAGGTACTAGCTCAAGTCCCATGCTGCGCGCCGAAGCTGCCGGAAAATCAGAGACCAAATCAGGGGTGCAGGTAAAAAGGACAGAGATGAGATCCGCGGCCTCTAGGCGGTTAGATTCCAGAATTTTCGATACAAGTTCGACAACCGCTTCCTTCATAAGTTCAGGGTGATCGCTTTCGATCTGGATAGCCCCTCGAATCGCGCGCACGGTCATTGGAGGATTTTACCGATGCGGGCCTTGAGAGACCTGGTATTAATACAGCGTTTTGTCGATTTATTAATTGATTGGCACGCGATCGACTCGCCTTTTTTATCGACTTTTGCTGCAGAGCCCCTTGTTAGATCAAATGTACATTTGTCGCTAATTGGCTTACGCTTCAGGCGGGTAATTGTCGATAAATTGATACTTATACTACTCGGAGGAAGAGATATATCGATTTATTGTTTTTCAAAAAAATGACAATATCAACAAATAGCTATATAAATAAGCTGTTTTAAAGATTTGTCACTTCAACGTCATTCAGCGTGCGCCATTTTCCGGCTGGCAATTCCCCGAGCTTGATAGAACCAATGGCGGTTCTGATCAAACGCACCACAGGATGTCCGACCGCCTCGAACATACGACGAACAATCTGGTTTCGTCCTTCATGGATGACAACTTCAATAAATGGTCCGCGCCGTAGAACAGATACGGGCTTTGCCAGACCATCTTCAAGTTCGACCCCACGAGATAGCTTCTCTAACGCTGCTCTGCTTACCTCATCATCGCATTGAACAAGGTAGGTCTTCATCACTCCAAAGGATGGATGAGTAGCCTCGTGAGCCCATTGACCATCATTGGTAAGAATGATGAGGCCCTCGCTCTCCTTATCGAGCCGCCCTACATGGAAAAGACGTTCATTCCAACTTCCAAAGAAGTCCCCCAGGGACTCCCGTCCTTCTGGATCTGACATTGTAGACAGAACACCTGCAGGTTTATTGAATGCTAGATAAGTTTTGGTCTTTGGTTGATTAATTGGCTCACTATCAACTTCAACTTGATGGTTTATCGGGTCAA
>B570J14230_10000113_pt1 | contig 27773 bp, 49 predicted proteins | sample LakMenepilimnion_3_FD_14230 | JGI IMG/M metagenome (IMG submission 14230) | reverse complement strand
GCATTCTTAATATACCGTTTGCAAGTCGCCCCTCTTCTTCATACCCAAACAGGTAATCTCCAAAATCCCATTTGTGTCTAAGGCATATAGAGTCTGTATCAGTCCATGTAAGACCTGTTTTTTGTATCATTGTATATCTAAACATATCTGCGAATGGTCCATATGAATTCTGTACCTTGAAAATTTCAGACTCAGGAATTATCTCATTGGCATCAGACTTAACTACACCGTTTGGAACCTTCATGTCCATGTCGTAAACAAAAAGGGTAAAGGAATGTCCATAGTATATAAATGAAGCAAGAGCTGTCTGTTCAACCTTACTTAATGGATTGCCTATCCATAATGATCCAAAATCAGCCATGACTATATCCTATCATACAAAAAGAAAAGCCAGCCCATTTCTAGGCTGGCCTTCTTTGTTTTATACTACTTTACTTGACTGTTTGTTTTCCCGCCACCAGAAGATTTCTTGGCAGGTGCTTTTGCTGCCTTCTTCTTTACAGGTGCCTTAGCAGCCTTCAGAGCCTTGTCTACGGACTCAGCATCTGGCAATAGACCAAAAGCCTTGTCGTTAGGGTTAAGTGCTCTGATTGCTACTGGTGCAATAGCTGCGACTAATGCTGTCCATAGATCCTTTGGATCTGTCACGCCTGCCATGTACAGGGCTAAGCCTGATGCAAGTACTGATCTTCCATATGAAGATAGTAGCGCCTTTAGTTGTTCTGTATTCATTTTTCCTCCTAGGATATTCTATGATCTTTATGATCATCATGAGGCAAACTATTTTTAGATAGCCCCAATTCTTTGTAATGTTTAATAAAATTAATAATGTTTTCCCTTTCTTTTTCTGGAAAACCATTAATTAAAACTTGATTTATACCTTCACTTTGCAACTTTTTCATGAAGTCGTCAAACTGTTGAAAAGTAAAGAATTCAATGTCATTTACTTTACCTGTTTTTTCACCATCTCGCCATACAGGTCTATTAACATATTCTTCAGAAATACTAAGCTCTTCTTCTGTCCTTCTAATTATTGGTGTCAAAGCTAACATTATATTTTGACCAGATATGTCAAAACTATTTCCTACATCTTGACCGCTTTTTTCACTAACTACTGTCCAGTATCCATTTTTATAGTCTCTGTATGGCAATATCATTTTATTGCTGTTTTGCGAAACTTCATTAAAAACATATTCGTTGGTTGTTGATACATAAAAATCTAATAAATGCTTTCTTTTATTTCCAGGCATAGTGTTAAGCATTTTTACGTATTCTATCAAATAATTAGACCTATCAATACGATCTGAGTCATCATTGATATCTCCTATGATGCCCCCAAAATCTTTTTCATGCTCTTTAACATATCCAGATATTAGGTTAACCTGTATTCTGCCTGGAGCAATTGAGTTTATTGATTTGCTAATCATGCATAAATATTGTGGAGATATTGTATAGGGTCTAATTGCAACTAGATATTTAATCTTTTCATTTAGTCTTATATCTCTTGCTACTTTTGTAAAAACGTCACCAAGAATTGCGTCATATACAAACATAACTCCATCAAAATGACTCTTTTCTAATCTGGTTATTTCACCAGGATTAAAGTTTCCACCAAAGTAATAAAACTCCATATTACTATTATCTCATATATCCTGAAAGTATGTAGTAGCCAAGCCATAAACCAATAATGCCAGCGACACCAGCAAAAACTGGTGGTGCTGGAACTGGTAGCTTAAATGCAGCAAATACTACACCGCAACCAAAACCTGTAAGTATTGACAGGAATATGTCTTTCATTTTTCCTCCTCAGATGGTAAAAGTTTTTTTAGCTCTTTATACTCTTGTGATATTTTTTTCATTGAGTGATAGTGTGGATAAGCATCTCCTACCAATCCATACTCATCAAAGTATGCGATCTCTGGCTCAATTTCATTAACAAACTTTTTAAGACCAGACTGAACATCTTCAATATATTCGTATGCCCAATCACGAGAGTCAGATAAAAACTTGATAAAGTTTTCTTTGTGCACGTCGTTGTCAGACTCTTGTTGCTTAGTGCTATTAAAAACATCTTGCACCCTTACTAAAGACATAGCTAGGGTTAACATTCTTTGTCTAAGCAGAATAACCTTTAATGTCAATAAAATTGATGCCGTACTAACAGCAACAAGCAATAGTCCAATTATCATTGTAGTTAAATCCATTTATTTTACCGCTTCCCTAGATACTAACACAATTGCACCTTCCATCTCAAGAGCATTCTTAAGCTGAACAACATACTGTAATGCTTTTATTTTTTCATCATGATTCATAGCAATAAAGTCATACTCATTAAGTTTGATTGTAAGGAAATGATCATTGTCTATTAGTTTTACTGAAAAACCTTTAGGAGCAGTAATAGAGTGAAATGCTCTACGCATTGAATCAGTGTACATTTACTTTAATCCTTTTTCTTATCAACAAAATTAAATACTTCTTCAAGTGATTCCCAGCCCATGTCTTCATCAACTTCTAACGCTGCAAGAAATATATCCCATGTTTCATAAACATACTGTTTTGCAAGTTCATTTGGCTCAACAAGATCGTTGTCAACTAGGAATGCAATTGGAAGTCCAATATCGTTATATTCAATAAAGTCCTTAAAGTATTTATCTGACTTATAGTCCATCCATAGTTCACCTAGTATTGAACAGATTGATTCAAAACTGGTTACTTCTTTTCTGTTGTTAGACTTGTCCACATTTGACCCCACTTTTCTTTATTTCTGTGCCTGCTAAACTCTCTTGATATTTCGCCATTCTCTAAGTATATACCGCCCCAGACACCCCACTCTTTACCTGACACACCATTAGCAAAGCATACTCTTTGAACTGGGCATGACTGACACAAATCATCTATTTTTGGTCTGAGAGATTCATCTTCTTCATATTTGTCAAAAAATAAATTGGTATCTGAGTCAAAACAACGGCCTTCATCTTTCCATAAGTGTTGTTTCATATTTATACCTTATATCTATTTGGAATATCCCACCCATTGCGATCAGGTACAAAGTTTTTAGCTAAAAACCATTTTCCATTACGATAGATTCCGTTGATAGCTGTCTTTGCCATATCTGATTGTTTTGTTTCTACAACTGTCCAGCCATCCCAATGTAGATTGTAGTTCTTTGCAACAATCTTTTCCATTGTATTTAAATTATTTATGATCATTTTTACCCCTTTAGTATCGGAAAATTCCAACTTCAATGTTGTTTTGTTCTGCAGTCGTAACAAGTTTAGAAACAGGTTGCTTAGGCTTACTAAGAAAAGCAAGGTAGTTTACACTCTTGATATTTTCTTCAATGTACCATGTAGGCACCTGTATAAACTTAATCTTTCGTCCACGAGACTTCATACCTCTTTCTGAAAGATTACAAAACTCAGAAACAAAAGAGTTAACTGCAGCAGGTCCTGCTGAGTAAACTAAAAATTCTTTGTCTCCATCTTGCATTCCAGAAAGAGCGACACCCATAGCACGAAGAAAGACTTGATAATCATCAAAGTCAGTTGTTCCATGCACCGCTACTATCATCAGAATTTCCATTCTTTAAACTATCCAAAATGAATAGCATCTTATCAATATCCCGATTTGACATATTGTTTGTATCAATTGGCCTTACAGTTTCTGGATTAACCAATCCTTCAACAGTATCAGCTATATAAAACATATTGTCATGAACCCAATATGCATGATCTTCTATTATCAAAACCCTAACCGTATTGTTTTTCAAATGTTTTCTTGCTTGAGAAAGCGGTTTTGGCTTTTCAAAAAGATCATTAGGAATAAAATTCTTTACTATTTTGTGTATATCACTTTGTGTATATACTACTTTAGCAAAATATTTATCCTTCTTTTTTACTGCTATTATAATTATAGAGCATACTGCTATCAATGTCAAGTTGATAGCTAATAACTCAATCATTAGTTTTCCTTTTTAGGATGCTTAACAGTATAATTATCAATAATAGATTTAATTGTACCGTTTTTATTTAAACGGACAATTTTGCCATTTTTAATCTGTGTTGGATTAAATGATCCAGCCTTCTTCTTTGGCATTAATCGTTACCATTTTCTTTTGGTTTAAATATGTGTGTCAATGATTGAGACGTTGTATAGTCTTTACCAAAGTCAGCAAACAATGCTTTGTCTCTTTCACGATTAGCAATTCCTCTTGACCATGAATAACCTGCGTCTCCACCCCACGCAAGCCACATTATGTATCCATTAGATGGGTTTGCTGAGTTGCCCCAGTCCTTACCCTTCTTATCTACTTCATGGCGTGAAAAGTATGAGTACATTCTTTTAACAGTGCTAAGAGATATTGTTTCTCCTCTTGCTAACTGCCCTGCACGAGTCCAACCAACTGCAGTTCCTGCACCAGTTGCTTTTCCATCTTCTTTAAACTTAAGTGCTCTACGAGCTGCAGATCTTGCACCAGCAGGTGGTGAGTAACCTTCTGCTTTTGATACTGTATCTGTATCGTATTCAACTGTGTCATCGTCTTCAAATAAGTCATCTGCTTTTGCTACTGGAACACAGTTAGGAACCATCCTACCGCCTTCTCCAGGCTTCATTCCACGTTGTACATATCCATCCCAACATGGTGCTTTCTTGTTCATTTCATCTTGACAAACTGGACATTCTGGGCAATCAACATTTAGCTCTTTGCATGTTTCGCATCCACAACCTTGATATGCTTTACCAATTGATGCCTCTGCTGGGCAACAATGAGATTTGCCAATTGATGAGTCGTACATAGCCATCTCTACCTCTGAATCCATTGTATGATTTTCCATATCTGCTATAGTTGCATCCTGATACATCATGCCAATACTGTATGCGGTTGGCTCCCACTTACCATCTTTTTCTTCATAAATTCTAACAGCCATTGCTGGATTTTCTGGTGGCATAGACTGAATTGCATACTCTGTTCCAGGAACTCCGTATACCCCACCCTCAACCATAATATGTTCTACAACACCATGGACAAGACCCTCAGATGTTGTGCCCATAACGAAGTCGCCTTCTTTTATCATATAACGATTATATCAGAATTCTTTGGGCTTTACGACTCTTTTTAGCTCTTGAAGAGACCACTTCTCTTGTTTGGAAAGCTTGGAAACCTCTTCTTGATTATAAGATTTTTCAGTTAATGATATTAGAGGGTCATCTTGAAGAAAGTCTATGTCAACATATCCTTTTTCCCAAAGCACCATAAGCTCAGCATTAACAAAGTTAAGGTGGTCATGATACAACTCTGGCATTATTTCTTTGACCTTTGGAGTAAAAGAGTATAACATTTCCCCAGTATCAGGGTCTACACCAGCCACCTCTATGCCACCCTCAAGAATAAGGTTATCTATTATTTTACTAATAGAGTCATCATCAAACATCTACAAAGTCCAGGAACTCTTGACGAGTCTTTGCACCATTCATACGTTTTACTTCTCTTCCATCTTCTAGAAGTACGTAGGTTGGTACAGACTTAATACCAAACTTTTTAAGTAGCTCTATTTCTGTATCTGCATCAACAAAAATAAAATCAATCATTCCATCTTTCTTTAGCTCTTCTGCTATTGGTCTGGTACGCTGACAAGGATTACACCACTCAGCAGTAAAGTATAGTACATGACTCACTTGCCAGACTTCTTTCTAGCCTTTGCAAGAACATCAAAATCTTTTACCTTCGTATCACCTAAGTATCCCCATGCATAACCGTCATTAATCATCATGTCATTTAAAGAAACTGTATCTCCATTAACATAGATCCAACCAAGAATACGACCAAACTTTTCAGTTGAGTTCATCTTTTCTGTCTTGATTACAACAGACTTGGCATCTTTTAGAGCCTTCTTTAAGTACTCCTTAGACTCAAGACCAAGAGCCTTCTCTTTTAGATCCTTTGTGCGAGACTCAGGGGTATCAATACCAGCCAGTCTAACACGAGATGAGAACAGGATGTCAAACCCTAAATCAATAAGAACATCAATGGTATCTCCATCTACGACATTCTCTACTTTTCTTACATAGTATTCATACATATAAGCCCCCTTAGACCCAATATTTAATTATTGCAGTTGTTGCAAGAATTGACCAGATTATATTAAACCAAATAATTGTTGGCAATGTTTTAACTGTTGATGACCAAATCAAAGATAGACTAGTTATTAATGCAAAGATATATAGCCACCAAAATTGTATTCCAAAAATAAGACCTGGAATAATAATTGCTACTTTAGTCATAAAAGCAAAAAACTCTACAGTGTTTGGTAAATCCCAATAAGACCTATGTCTCATTGTCTTTAATGCATTAATCCATTCTGTTCTAAAATTCATTTTAATGACTCCAAAAATTGTCTATGGTCCATGCAATCATCTCTTTTTGAATTTTGTCTAGCAAGATAATGGTAATATTTATTAAAAAAGTCATTATATTTTTTTGAATTATCTATGTATCTTCTAGCCACATGTTTACTAATGACATCAATACCCAGACCAACTATTAGCCAGCTATCAGAAGCCCAGTAAGGTCCTCCGTCATTCTTTGTTGGAAATCTTTGTTTCCATAAATTTAGCCTTTGCTTCAATGACTCTGGAGCTTTTTCATAAGTAAACTTTTTCCAAAAATCAGTATCTTTTCTCTGGCTCATATAATGAAAATATATAAACTCTGACATGTCGTTATTCATAGACAATACATCTTTATTGAATTCATCTCTTATACATGAAACATCATCAAAAAGCCATTCTGGATTTGTTAACAGTCTTCTAAGCATATTAATGCTTATCCATATAGATGTTGCCTCTAGAGGTTCTATAAAGTTTGCAGCCAGTCCAATCGCTACACAGTTATTAACCCATGTTTCTTCATAGCATCCAGCACTAAACTTAAATGCTCCCTTACCTTTTCTTGGATACGTTGGTGTATAACCAAGAAACTCTTCTATCTCTTGTGCTGCTTCATCTTCTGATATTAATGATGAGTCATAAACATATCCGCAGCCAAATCTTGATTGCAATGGAATTTTCCACATCCAACCATACTTCATAGCAATTGCTTCAGTATAGGGTGGAATATCATTTTCAACATCAGTGAAAAATGGCAATGCAGAATCTGATGGCAAAAAGTCGCCATAACTCTTCCACTTTGCATCAAAAATCTTTCCTATAATTAATCTATGAAAACCACTACAGTCAAAAACAAAATCACATTCAATTTGTGTAGCATCATCAAATAATATTTTATCTACATTATTTTTTTGATTTACAGATATATCTGTAATTGTTTTTTCTATTATTTTTATATTGCGATCTATACCAATTTGCTTTAGTCTAGCTGCAAATTTTGCAGCATCAAAATGTATTGCATGAAGACCAAGCTTATCATGGTGGCTATCTAGTTCATCAACAGTATGCTCTTTATATGTAAATGGAACCTTGTTTAATTCTGAAATTTTTTCAATAAAATCAACATCTGAGTGTGAATTATTTTTAATAATACTTGATAACACCAATGGTCTTGAGAATAAGTCTTGTGATTCTGCATCAAAGCCAAGTAGTGTTGGACCTTTTAATGCAAAACCATGGTAGTAAAACTTTCCATCATTGTTCCAATTCGTAAATTTAATTCCATTTTTTATTGTAGCATCGCAGTTTTTTACTATATCGCTTAAAGGTATGTCAAGTGTCTCTAAAAATTCTATTAGTCTTGGGGTAGTTCCTTCTCCAGCACCCAATATTCCAATTTCTTTAGACTCAACTACAGTTAAATCTAGATCTGGATATTCTTTTTTTATGTAAAGAGCTGTCAGCCATCCAGCACTACCTCCACCAATAACAACTATTTTTTTTGTCATTATTTCCTCCCCCACTGTACATAGTTCCATCCACGCTCATGTGCGTAGTAAATGAATATTTTAACTACCGTTTCCCAAAATGCAATTGTGACAGACAGGGCAGCATTCTTTGTAATAACATAAGCAACAGCAACTGAGGAAAGTGTTCCCCATATACGATAACTTAGTGCCTTAGCAAACGACCTAGCCTTTGTTACTTTCATGCTGGCCACTCCATATTGTCAGGGCCTTTACTAATTACTTTCCAAATTTTAGATACCCATTTCTTTACGTTTTTGCGTAGCCGATATAGCATGAATGTCTGCCCCCAAATCTACTTGCTCAATCTTATACCCTACATCACGACCATACACAATGTTAGTGATGTTAGGCAATCTTAATACTAATGCCCCATCCATAAATTCGTCCTTGGCAATATATTCTTTTACCTGATCAAACTTAAGAGGATCTTTCTCACTTGTATTGTAGGTATTACGGACTCCAAGAAGGACTTGATCAGTTCTCTTGCCAGCCTCCTTGTAAAGGGCGTGGTGGCCCTCGTGCCATGGCTGATACCTACCCAGCATAAGAGTTGTAGGTGCAGACCAATCATGTAGGCTAAACTTATCAATTATATGAGATGCTTTTGATTCTGCATCCAAGTTGTGACTAATAAATGATACATCAAACTCTGTTGGTCTTTCAAACATTTTATTTGTGTCTTCAAAGCGACCCTCTGCAATTGTGTCCATGAATACCAAAATGTCTGGCTTGCCAAATGCTACACGAGTTAGGTCTGTTGGACAAACAAAGTCAACAATGACTGGAGCAACGCCTTGCTTGGAAATTAGACGAGCCATCTCTCCCATGCGACGAGACTGTTCTAGTCTATCTTCTGGTGCAAACCCCAAGTCTGAGTTGACTGTTGCACGAACCTCATCTGCATTAAGATGAATAGCATTAATGCGTTCTTTAAGTGCCTTTGCTAATTCTGTTTTACCAGAACCTGGCAGTCCAATAATCTGAATAATCATGCGTGTGGCTCCTCTGTTGCTTTGTTTTCAATAAGCTTATCACGCTCATCAAGTATGGTTATTGCAAAAGACATCATTTTTTTATACCCATCTGAATTATTCATAATTTTATTATAATGATGACCACAAAAAAGAAGTTGTCCATTTAGTCCAGTAACCTGAACCAAAGCTTCTGCTGCACAAGAATCACAACGGTCTGTTGCTTTCAGAACCCACTCTGGCTTAATAGTATCATCTTTAATCATTGTAGTCATAGTATACACTTACTTTCTGTTGTCGGTGGAATAAAATCCATTACCATTAAAAACTGCTCCTACATTAGAGTATACACGAACTAATGCAGAATTACAAGTCTCACAGCTGTAACCTGGATCATTTTCTTTGATAGATCTTTCTTTTATATACCGTTTTGCACAAGGCATACAGTCATATTCGTAAGTTGCCATAACTACCCCATCTCTAATTGTTTGTTATTTTTTTCAGGAATGTATCCGATTTCAGGTCTTTTATCATACTTCCAGCCTGAATGCTGACCTTCTGCATTAACATAGTGCAAGAATGTTTGAAGATGCCATGACCCTTCAGATGTATCAAAAGTATTTCTCCAGTGCTCAACCTGCATACCTTTATATATAAGTATGTCTCCAGTATTCAGCACACATTCTTGACCATCTATGAATATTGGCCAAGTATATCCATCTTCTACATAATAATTTCCAATAGCTACCGTCATTGATATTTCACATGAAGGTCTATCCTTATGTCTTTTTAATTCTGCACCAGGCCTATACAATCTATAGTATGAATATGTTGGGTGTAGACTAAGACCAGTATTGTCTTCTACTACTTCCTGAAGCATTAATAATAAAGATTCCATAGCCATATCTGCATATTTAGCATGTGACCCAGGAACCTGTATGTCAGATTCAAAGTTATTCTTTTCATCTAAAAATGCATACTGTGTAAGAAAGTCAGTCAATTCTTTGCTTACCACATTTCTTACTATAACGTAACCATTTTCATTAAAATACTCTAAGTTATTCATTGTATCCTATCGTGAATCCATGTTACAATTGCATATTTTGTTCCAGACTTTATTGGGTGCGCTATATGCCTATATGCATAATTTGATGGAAATATAAATAAAGATCCAGCACTTGGTTTAATTTTTATGTCAAAGTTAACAAACTCAATTTCTCCACCATCATATTCATCGTTTAAATAAAGAATTAAAGATATTGAACGTTTAGATCCAGTATCTCCATCATAATGTGACCTAAAGTATTGTGAGTCAGTATATTTTAGCAAATTGTTGTGTTCTGTATAATAAAATGGCTCATTGATATCAAAAATTTTACGATAACTACTTAAGCATTCTTTAGTAATACTATTAAACTTATCATCAATATTTTTTAATGATTCATTAAATTGTGAGGATTTTTTTAAAGACAAGGTAGAGTTTGTTCTTACTTGTTCTAACCCTTTAATCACTCCATCTTCTTCACTTTTGATTTTTGCTTTTTCAAAATATACCAAAGACTCTTGGTCTGAAGATATTGTATCTATAAACTTAATATCTTCAGCCAAGCTGTCCCATATATTTTCATAAATAGCGACTGCTCCAGCTAGTATTTTTGTTGGATCAATCATATTTAATATACCAATTACTTAACTTTATTTCCAAATTTAGCCCAGACTCTTTCGTGAAGAAAGTAACCAACAGCTTCCCAACCAATATATAATAAGGCACCTAAGCTTGCATACTCCCATTCACCAGTGAATAGATAAATTACACCAGCGACACCAACCAAATGAAATGTCTCCCAGCTTGCTGTCTTTAGCAATGTTCTTTTAGTTGATTCCATTTACTTTACCTGGCTAGCATTCTTGCCACCACCAGATGACTTCTTTGCAGCAGGCTTAGCTGCTTTCTTAGCAGCATCTGCTGAAGTAGCCTTTACTGGTGTTGGTGCACTTGCTGCTATCTTGTTAAGCAATGGAGCATTCTCTTCACCAGTATAAACTGGACGACCCCAACCAACTACAGCGTTAACTAACTTCTTTTTGTTATTCTTAACATATGCACGAGTCTTTTCTACGCACATACCGCCATTTCGCTGGTCTCCCTTTGCAGTTCCTGAAGTGTTTCCCTCAATAACTTGGATTGTTCCATCACCATTGTTCTTAATGCAAAGACCAACATGTGAAATACGATTTACACCATCATCTGGGAAATCAAAATAGATCCAGTCTCCTGGAGTTGGATCGTCATTACGAGCATCTGACCAACGCTCCGCCTTCTTGAACCAGTCTGCTGCTGCAACTGTTGATGCAGACTTAGGGAATGACTTTACTCCCGCAGTGAATGCCGTCCAAGAAACAAATGACTGGCACCATGGTTGGAAGTTAACCTTAATCCATGCACCGTACTTTGTTTCGTTATCCTTTGGGCCTTCAATTGTACCCACTTCTTTCTTTGCAACCTCAATGATTGCCTCTAGTGATCCTTTAATTGCCATTTTACCCCTCCTATAGGTATTTATCTATTATAGCATCAGGAGGCTTTGTGTGTCAAACGATAATGAGTTCTTATCCTATGACAGTTTGCACAGACAACCTCACACTTTGCTATTTCTTTTTTAATAGCTGCCCAAGAAAATCCATCATGAATCATTCTTGAGATATTGTATTTTTTGTCATGCAGGTGATCAAAATCTAAGACTATTGGATTAGTTACCCCACAGTCTACGCATCCAGAATTCTCTTTTATTTCTGAGAGTCGTTTCTTAAACTGTTGCTTATTATAATGCTCTAACTCCTTGTTAGTCATATTATATAAACAAGTATTTAGCTATTCAGAACAGACTTTTGGCCAGTAATTGCAGCTTCAATATCACTGCAAATTAAATCATATTCTTCTTGAAAGATCTTTTTAGATCTTCCTATGCCAATCATGACAGGATGACCAGCTTCAGTTAATGAATCCTTTAGGGTCTTCTCTATGTCGTAATTTAATACTGTACAGTGGTAATGCTTAATAACATATCCATCTTTATCAATAAGATATTTTTCAAAATTACCGCCCATAGTTTCACCATTATCAAAACCAAGATTTAGCCACCAAGAGTAATAATCTTGTGATGGAGCTATTCCTAACTTATTATTAGCTTGCTTTAGCTCTATCATTTGACTAGATATTTCCTGATACATTGCGTGTACTGGAAGATTTTCTTGACCTAAACCATTTTTACCATGTGCTTGAGATACCTCTGGGTGTGGATTAGAACCAATCATTTCAGAATACTGGAAAGTTACACCATACGCATCTTTACCGTATTCTTGAGAATCTAAACCACATGTAATACCTTCTGACCACTTGCCCTTTGTAACTCCTGGGCCACAGTAATCGTTTGTTGGAATAGCAACTATCTGGAAATCGTCTCCCCCATATTTTGATTGAAGCCACTGTAAGACTTCTAACTGATTGGCATTACCGCAACCAACAGTAGTGTTAACAATCATTGTTACCTTGCCCTTGAATTGATCAAGGAAGTTAGGATTACCTTCAGCAGAGTTTAGTGGAATATCGTAAATTGATTTCATGTCTTGATTATATCATATGTTAAAAGCCCCACACAGGCAATTCACCTGACTTGCGCCACGGTCTCTATCCAATGGGTAACTAATCCATCACTAAGGTCCTGTGTGGGGACTATTATATTGTACTACTTGATTTTGATTGTCTTAGGCTTCTTTTCTTCAGGCACAACACGATCAACACTAATGTTTAGCATACCGTCCTTTAGTTCAGCACCAGTTACTTCCATATATTCACCAAGAGCAAATGATCGTACAAACTTACGACCAGCAATACCCTTGTGAACTACTTCGGCATCTGTTACTTCTGTAATTTCTCCTTTAATAATCAAGGTTCCATTATCTACTGATATGTCAATATTGTCCTTCATGAATCCTGCAACTGCAAGAGATAGCCTATATGTATCTTGATCTAGTTTAATAAGATCATATGGAGGATATGACTGTAGATTTGTCTTGTGTGCTGTATTTAAGCGAGATAGCTCCCTATTGAAGCCAATAAAAAATGGATCATTAAAAAGATCCATAGCATGTGTTACTACCATTTTTATTCCCCTTTCAAGCGAATAAGTTAGTGTATCCCCGTAGGCAATACATATATATTATATCATATATTCTTTGTTGCATAGACCTCTATAAAATCTTCATAATCCTTATTAAGTTCTTGGATAAAGTCAAGAGATCTAACCAATTCTTCTATATGAAGTCTATCTTCATGCTTTTCTCTTGGGTAGTGTCCATCATATCTGTCTTCCCATACCCTCCCAGAAAAAGATATACTTTTAAACCTATCCTCATAATTATCATTAAGCTTAATATCAAATCTTTTAGATATATTAAGAAAATTTGCTACGGTATTTTCTATGATGTCATCAAACTTTGCTATATATATATTGTCACTATTATTCTTAGCATACATCATATATTTTCTATAAAGATTAGATAGCTCTTTGGCAGTATCCCTAATAGATAAGTCTGTTGTATTTGAACTTACCTCAATCCGTTTATTTATAAGTGAAGATATTGAGTCCTCTGGTTTTCTAAAAACTGTAACGTTATATATTTCTTTTACGCTAAATATCTCTGGTATATGAACTGTAGCATAATCAGAAATTAATATCTCAGCTGAGACACGACCAAGATATACGTTGGCTGATCTTGGAAAAGAATTAAAAATAACCTGACTCATAGCAATCTCCTTTGTTGTTTGTTGCTGGTCCAGTAGGGCACGATCCTACAGCCTTCCGATTAACAGTCGGACGCTCTGCCAATTGAGCTATGGACCAAATCTTTATTTTTTACTGACTACAATTTTATCGTAATCTCCATGGACAAGAACCTCAATAGTTAAACCCTCTACAGTTACTTTTTCACCCTCATGTAGTAACAAGTCTGCTGAAGGCGGAGTCAAACAGGTGCTCCTAAGTACAGGTCTTTCACTTGGAAAGATTGGCTTAAGAAACTCTTCCCCATGACTTAATTTTGCGTCATAGGTATAAACAAGAACTCCATCTTTAATTATTGGATTTTTGCATGAAAACTTGGAAGATCTACGAGATTCAATGATTACCGCTTTCGTATCTGACACAGGAATTACTGCCATTTTTACTCCATCTTTTTGAGATGAAAGTGGCACGAGAGTTAAATTAGTTTGCTTTAAATTATCTTTAGATTTGCAAAAAATCTTTTCATTGGGCATCCAGCCAGCAACAAAACGGAGCCACCCACTCAGCTCTCTTGTAATTCCGCTGTCATTTCCCATGATGTCCATGACTTGAAATGGACTTGCATTTCTTGATGCTCCAACATGTGGGATTGCAATTGCATGTCCAAACTCATGAGCCCAATAGGACCATATTTCTCTATCAGGTTTAGAGAAAATTGCACCAGCCATTGAAAAGGAACTGATTGGGCCCTCATTTGTAATAGAACCTTGCAGTGCTTTATCCCAAGGAAATCCTTGGATTGACTCTTTAACAACTGTTTGTGCTTCTGGCAACAAGAAGTTTATTGTTTTTACATTTGTAAAATTAAAAAATGGATCAGCACTTTTTAGTGCATCCTTAAATAGTTTCTCATTGTTACTTGAACTATTTAAATTTGCTGAAAGTGGAGTTACATAATCAGTAGATTTACCAGGAACTGTTACCCACTTATCAAGTACAACCCATTCAATTTTTAACTTTCCTTCACTGACAGTTGAATACCATTCAGAAAGTAGTTGCATTTGTTCATCTACTCTTGCTCTAAAGTTTTTTTCTCCAGGCAAATCTGGAAAATCAATTGGAATTAGGGCCCATTTAAGTATTCCGTTGCGTTGAGTCAATGGAGTTACAGATGGAAAGCCAGACGGTAAAGACAATATAGGTGCTTCTGGAGCATCCCAGCCCTTTCCAGTTCTTGGTCCTTTTAAATTAACTTCCTTAATCTTGCATAGATCAATTTTGTCACTTGGTTCAGACGGTGGTGTGTAAGTAATATTTTTTGTTGATGTGGGCGTTGGTGAAGGCGTAGGAGTTGGCTTAACAACAGGTGATTTTTTTACAGCCCATCTATAAACTTTTCCATTTTTTAAACATATTGTATTGTTTTTAACTTTATTTAAGTTAGACTTAGAGCATGACTTATTAGTAAACTCATACTCTTGAATATTTTTTTGAATAGGCTTTACTTCAACTGGTGCTTGGGTTGGTGCGAGCAAAGACGCAACTGTTACTGTAGATACACAAACTATACACATTTAAATTACTGCTCCTTTATTTTAAATACTACCTGGCAAGGATCTCCGCCAGACTCCCACTCTTCTTGCTCTTCATCACTCATGTATGGATCTCCATCATGAGTATTACAGAAAGGCTCTGTTATCCATCCACGCTCAATTCCATTATTTAGCCAGATTTCAAACTCATTATAGTCTGCTTCTGAACCCTGAATATCTTTTAATATTTTTTCAAAATCTTCATCCATAATATAAGTATACCCTTATGCAGTTAGAATGTCAACTGGACCAATACAAGATGTACTGTATGCAACCGCTGCATTTAGTGCCAGAGTCAGACGACGCTTGGGATCTTTATGATTTTGGGTAGCATGAAGAGAACCCATAGCGAAGTCTGCCCCAGATCCTATAGCACAGAAATCTCTGTCATAGGAAACCAATGTAAGGCCATCTGCATCATGTTCATACAGCTTTCCTTTTACTCCAATCAATAGGGATAGTTCGCTATCTTTACCGCCAATATCCCACTCACTGTAAAATGATTTAAGTGATTTTAAGAATTTTCCATGCATAAACTTATCAGGGTTGCCCTCTAATGCAGGTGGAACAAAGTTGTATTGAATAATCTGTCCATCAAATGTTCCTGCAAAACCAAAAACATAAGGTCCTGACTTCCATACCTTTGGTTTATCAATTGGTACTATGTAGCTACCCTCAGAGGCACCACGTTCTCCAGCAAGGTATACCTTACCGTCCTTCATTATTCCTGCAATACAAGTCATGCCTACCCCTAAGTTTACTATATTACCAGTATACCAGAGGTAGGCACGAGTGTCAATTAACCTAAAATATGACTAATTAGCTTTTTTATCTACAGTTTTAAATGCATCATTTATTTCTGCGATAGTAAGCTTGCCATCGTCCAAAAAAGCTCGTGCCAGTCTTTCAATAACTGTTGCCACTCCTAATAGACCTGCAAGCATTACTGCCTGAATTGTATCAATTCCTACTACTGCTCCAGCACCAAGTACTGATAGACCAGAAGCAGCAAAGACTGCTACGATACGCATCAAAACATTTGTCAAAGCTTTTTGTGGGTGCTCCTTTTTTGGAGCTTCTACTACCTTTTTTCTAGCTGCCATTTTAATCTTCCTTTCGTAGTGGTATTGTGATTAGCCATAGTACTGTTGTTGCTAATACCGCAATTCCAACAATATCTCTGGCTGATCCTGTTAATGTTAGCCATGCAATAAAGAAGCCAAGGAGAGTAAAGGCTTGTGCGATTACTTCAACTCCAGCATCTTTCAGCCATGTGAAGAATCCCTTCACAACTTTTTTGATTATTTTCATATTATCTCCTCATCCCAATCATTACGTTAGCAATCTGTGAAACAATGATTACTGGGATAATGACTTCCTGGGCTTTTTCTCTTTGATCGTCTGTCATATCCATACCCAATTCAGAGAAATTGGATAGGAGTTCTGTAACATCCACACTAAATACTGCTCCAAGTGGATCTGCTAAGAATGCTTCTGTTTGTACTTCTGTTACTGCATCTGCTAGTGTAAATGGCATTGGGGTTTCTCCTGCATCCCCTGCTCTTTCTGCGAACTCAACAAATGCTGAGGCAAGTGCTGGGTTATCTTTCATCTGCTCAGCAATCTGTGCAACCTCTGATGCTTTAATGCCAAGGTCTGCAGCAATCTCTACTTTTGCTTCTTGGGTCAAAGACTTTAGGGTTTGGCTAACTGCTGCTACTTGCTCAGGTGAAAGTGTAACTAACTTGTTATCCTTGCTTGTAAGGTTAGCAATAACTCCAGATAAATCTTCTGCTGTACCCGTTCCTTTTTCAGGAATAAGTTCAGCCAAATCTTCATTTTCTATTTCAGGATTGGTTGTTGGTTCTGGTTCAGGAGTTGGTTCTGGTGTAGGTTCTGGAGTTGGTTCTTCAGTTGGGTCTACGACTGGCTCATCTGTTGGTTCTGGATCTGGGGTAGGCTCATCTGTTGGATCTGGCTTAGGCTCATCTGTAGGCTCTGGAGAAGGCTCTGGAGAAGGCTCTGGTGTAGGTTCTTCAGTAGGCTCCTCTGTTGGCTCTGTTGATGGTTCTGGAGAAGGTTCTGGTGTGGGTTCAACCGTAACCTCTGGTGTAGGCGTTGGCTGTGGTTGATTTGCAAGGGCAGTAGCAATAGCAGCAGCTATTCTTTGCTTCTCTTCAAAATCCCATTGAGCAATATACTCTTCTTCTGCAGCAGTAATAGCATTATTCATATCTTCAATTGCATTATTGTAGTTTTCAATTGATAAATCTTTTGCTGCTAATGTCAAAGCAGTGTTTAGTTCTGCAATTTCATATGTGCTTTCTGCAGAATCTTTTTCTTCCTGCGCTAATTCTAAATCATCTTGTAATTCATTTAGTGTTGCAACCTCCTGATTGTAAACAGATAACTTATCGTTATATACTGCCAAAGCAGATGTTCTTGCTGCAAGTGCTTGGTTATAATCATTTATCTGCTCTTGTGTTGCGCCTGGGCCAGAAGAAAATGTTCCAAGATTACAACTAAAGTCCACTCCCCAACCACCAGTGTAATCACAACCTGCTCCAGTCCATCCTCCAGGAATAGCCCATCCAAGATGATAGGATCCTGGTCCTCCACCGTTGTACCACCAAATCTCTACATCAAATGTCTTATCTGTTGTAACATCATATACTGGTGAATAGTTGCTCCACCTTACACCTTGCTCTACCCAGTTGTTTACTGCAAGTTGTCCATCAATGTACATTCTAAAACCATCGTCTGTGTAGCCTGCAAAATATGTTGATGTCCAATGATCTGGAACTGTTATTTGTCCACTAAAATTAACTATAAAGTTTTCATATCTATTCCCACATACTGGAAGCTGCATATGATTTGAGTTCCATGTGCCAGTACATATTACAGATCCAGTAATTGCCTGGTTTCCATTTCTTAAAAGATTATAAACAGTATAGGCCAAACCTTCTCCTCCAGCAGACTGCATGTTAGACTGTGCTGTTTGAAGATTTATGTTGGCTATGGACAATGCTTCTTGAGCATCATCTTTGTGTGTTAAGGCTAAAGCAACTGTGGCTGTTTGTCCATCTACTGAGGACTGGGCTAAGGAAAGGTTTGATATTTTTGTATTGAGGGTTGATAGGGATTCTGCTTCTGTCTCTACTGCTTCATCATAGTCTTCTTGTGCTGAAATTTTATTATCCCTGGAAATTACGGCAGCGTCATATTTGTCCTGTGCTACATCAATAAGGGAGACCAACTCAGCACTATCAGTAAGGTCTGAGACCTTCTCATTTAAGGCTTGTATCCTCTGTGCACCTACAGTTATAGGATCGTCAGAATTAGCCTCTGTAGGGGCTATAAGAAGCCAAGCAAAGGCAAGGGTAAATACGGTGGATATACGCAAGAGCTTTTTCAAGTGGTGTACTCTCCTCTTGCCTATTATATCAAATTATTCAGTTAGACATATTGGCAAAAAGAAAGGGAGCCAGTTTCCTGACTCCCAAACTTTTAAGTTATTGTTACTTAACTAAAGCAACCTTAGCCTTTGGATTCTTCTTGTTCCACTGAGTGGCCAACTTGTTAAATGCAGCCTTCATAGACTTAATTGTTGCAGCATTATCTGCAGTCAACTTAGCAATCTGTGCATCCTTAGCAAGAAGAGCAGCATCTGATGCTAGCTTAGCAGCTGCAGCCTTATCTGTCTCTACCTTAACTGCTGCAGCAAGTGCTGCATCTGCAGCAACCTTTGCATCAGCAAGAGCCTTGTCTGAAGCAGCCTTAGCAGCAACTGCATCTGCAGCAGCCTTTAGAACTGCAGCATCTGCCACGGCCTTAGCAGCAAGTGCTGCATCCTTAGCAGCTGTCTGTGCAGCAAGTTCTGATACTAGGTCACGAACTGTAATCTCTGCAAATGGCGCAAGTGTTGGAGCGGTTAATCCTACTACTGCTGCTGCAACTGCATCTGTTGATGTCGTTGGTGCAAATGTAATAAGTGAGCGTGTTCCTGTTGTTGGAAGAGTAGCCTTAAAGGTTGCTGTTCCAAAATCTGAAAGTGTGGCACCAGTTGTTACTGTTGCTGTATCCATCACTGCTGTTGAAGCAAAAACTGTTGCTGTAATTGACTTACCAGATACCTTGTTTCCAAAAGCATCTGTTGCAGTTACAACGATGTCTTGCTTTGTACCAGCAGCACCTGTAGCAGGTGCAGAAACTGATAGATTATTAATTAGTCCAGCAGTACCCTGTACATAGTATGTAAGTGTTACTGGGCCATTTGTGATTACAACTGTTCCAATTGCTGTTGTCTTTGTATAGACATAGAATGTTGCAGTTGTTCCTGTACCAGTTGCAACTGTCAAGGTTGAAGAACCTGACGATGCTCCTACTGGTGCAGCAGTTGAGTGCAATGCAGATACCAATGTTGCATTAGTTGCTGTTGCTGTTACGTTTGTTCCAGCAACGACTGTTGCTTCCAACTTAATAACATCAGCGTTATCAATAGTGTTATCTGCAGGTACTGGACGTACGATTGCAGTAGTTAGTGCTGTTCCAGCAGTTGCTGGTGTGGCAAACGCTGCTGGCGTTAGCGATGCATTCCATGTTGTTGCTACAACTGACATGGTGTTAGCACTTGCAGGTGTTGCTACCATTGTGCCCAAAGTCATGGCTGCAGCCACGGCAAGGGCGATCTTCTTAAATGAATTCATTTTTCTCCTTGTTATATTAGTTTTAGGTTATCAAGAAAACTCTTGACATCTTCAGGCATTTGCCTGTCTTCCAATTCTACCATAGCTCTCTGCTGTCTTGCAACTTTATCCGCAGATCCCCATGTATGAATATCTATCTCAATATTCATTTCCTTTGGGGTATGAGAGATGGCACCAAATACTGCCCCACAAACAGCATCTGCTAAGTCCTTAGACTTCTTTCTAGGGTGATCTACACGATTACCCTTCATGATCTTAAGCTCTGACATTTCATCCAGAAGCAAGGGAATCATGGGCATAGCAATACGCTCCTCATAGACCATCATTGCTAAATCTTCGTAGTGTTTTTTGGCAACAGAAACAGTATCAGTTCTTATTCCTACCTGCTTCAGCTCTTGCTGAATATCATATGACTGCCAACGGTCAAATGAAACAATTCCAATATTAAAACCTTGTCTGCGTAGATTAATAATCCATTGCTTTACCTCAGATAAATTAACAGGTCCTTCTGCTTTTGGCTCCCACCATGCTACTGCATCTACTACAACTATTGGTGCTACCTGTTCATAATCTTTAATTACCTGAATGTTTACCCACTTGTCAACGTGAGCAATAGCAACAGCACACTTATCGTGTTTTTGTGCAAGGTCAGCATGTATATAGTATTGTTTATCTGGATCTGGCTTAAAGTTTTCTGCAAACCTTCTAAAACTATCAACAGGATTTGTTAAGGTCATACAGTTAATAAGCTTATCCTTTTGCTTAAAAAATGCATCAGATGCATAGGTTGGTGTGCATAAGAAACGCATCATTGCATCTCCTAGGTCTGTTAGAAAAGCAATCTTAAAGTCATCAATCTGTCTTGTTGGGTTTACATCCCATGTTGGACGCTTTAATGCTAATACTTTTGGAATCTTATAAGACAAAATATGATCTTCATCCCAAGATATCTCAAAATAGTTATCAGGGTTATCGTGTGGCAGGTCTTCATTTATTATGAATCTGTGTGTTTTTTCTACTACTTCCTTATCAGCAATAACTGCATCATACCGTTGAGAAATAAAGTCTCCTGGATATCTTGGGAATGAAAGCAAAACAACCTTACCAAGATCAGGGAAACGAGAGTCTACAGTTCCACGGAAAGCTTTATAGATATTGTCAGCAGTTTTTCCTTGTTCATTTCCTGTTGCTACCTCTGATGCAAAACCAGAAATTTCATCAAGTACAGCCATAAACAAGTTCAAACCCTCATGTGATTCACGCTCTGAGTGACCAGAGTAAACTGTGATTGATTTATCAAACTCAATTGAGTCTGCTTTTGGATTATACTTTCCTGCAAACCATGGTGATCGTTCAATCTTTGATTTAAAGCCTTTAAAGAAAACGTTTTTAGCCTGTTGAGCGTTAATAGCAACGTTAATGATATCAATAGCATCTCCAGCAGGCTTACCGTAGTAAACTGCTGGATCTTTCAAACATAGCATCTTATACACCACATATGCACATGCTACTGTAGATACGAAGTCTTTTCCAGATCCCTTGCCAAGTTGCAGGATAATCTCATTCTTGGTGTATTTCTTAAAGTATTCTTCACCATCGTCACCACGAATATCTACAACGTCTTCTTTGCGGTATATCTGACTCATGGCTTCAACTATGTCATACTGTATATCAGATAGTGGAGGTTGCCCAAGATAGTCTGGTGACTCAACAAATGTTTTTGCGTCAACAGGCTTCTCAACAAAATGATTTTCTTTTAGTACCTCAAAGAAATCATTGAACATCGTGGACAACAGTAATCACTTCTCCTTCTTTTGCAATAGCAGATAGCCGTTGCATAATAATATCTCTCACTTCTGGATTAGTAGAAGCAATATCACGAAGAATTCCAACAAGAACTTCTTGTCTTCTCTCAATCTCAACCATTTCTTCAGCAAGCTCTTTGTTCTCAAGTAATCCAGCTTTCTGCAACATATCAATACGTTTAGACTCAATGTCCATCACTAATTTAATAGCAGCAGTTTTTGCACTAAGATTATTTGTCATGGATGCTTCATCAATAACTTCATAAGATTTTAATATTAGCTTGCTATAGTGTGCATCAGCGCCAGCGAGAGCATCTTTTGCACGAGCACGAATTGCAGTGTTATTTGATGTTTTTTCTTTCCATTCATCAATGTATGCAACCACACGTGTTCTAGGTATTGCTAACTCTTTAGAGATTGTCGTTGGGTCACTACCTTTTAGATATTCGCTAACAACATCATTCATTACATCAAGGTGTTTTACGAGCTCTTCTTCACTTGACATACTTTCCCTCTAGTCTATTGATTTCATCTTTGATATAGAATATTGCTTTCTCAAGGTCCTGAATAGTTTTTGATTCATCTTTAAGCCCTGCACGCCACAAATACTTAAAGGCATTACCAATGTTAAAGTTACGATGACGTGTAATCTCTATGCACTCAACACCAGATGGGTCTGTTGTATAATGACGTGGGTGATTGACTTGATCTACCGTGATATTTAAATTATCACTCATTATTTTCCTCTTCGTCATCTTCCCAATCAAATGCTTCTGGCATACCCTTGAGTGCTGTAACAACATAGGTTAGACCCACTGCACCCGTAACACCTAGACCAATAAGAACTCTTTGTAATTTATTCATCGTCTACTCTTTCTTAATCCGAATTTAGCAAGGTAAACATAGATAGTTTCTACGCTTGCCCCACACTCTTTTGCAATCTCTTCTGGCGACTTCTTATCAATAAGAAATCTTTTTTTTAGCCATACTTCTGATGTATATAGTTTACCAGCCATAGTATTATTTGTCAACTCCTATTGCTTTACTCCAGTTAGATAGAGCCCAATGACCAATACCGCAAGCATCTGCCACATCGTTATCACTAATAGTTCTATCGTAAATAGTATTAATAAATCTTATGGTTCTTTCTTTTCTTAGGTTTCTTTCGTAAGACTTGTACCAAGAAACAGACTTTCCAGGGTTCGTAGACCTAATCACAAGTTGCTCTTCTTTTGATATCTTTTTGTTACCAATAAAGTTTTGCCATGTAATTGGGGAAACCTTACCTATGATTTGTGTTCCAGTTTGTCCTGCTGATCCAAGAATAGCTCCTTGAACCAAGGCAAGGTCTGCAGCAGTCTTAGGGCTATTCATAAATACTGTGTGCTCAATAATGATTGCTTCAAAGCCACCGTATATATCAAAAAAAGCTTTTACTTTTTTTCCTGCATCCATGACCTTTTCATAGGTATCTTTACCTTCAAAATTAATTTTGCCCACTGTTACTATGCTTTTTGTAAATGTATCAAAAACTGAAAATGCAAGACTATTAGTGCTAGCATCAATAGCACAAATTCTTTTAGGCATAATTGGAAAACCCCACTTAGTCTTGTTCATACTCAATAAATCCCTTAATCTCTTTTAACATTTTATCAACTGCTTTTTTGCTTACATTACAGTTAGCACAAAAACCAGAGTCGTTGTAAATAGAAAGAGAAGTATCGCATCCGCCCAAACATCTACGATCCTTCCCCTTCCTTTTTTGTCTACGAGTTACTTGATATCTTTCCTTAATCTTATCTTTTGTAGCAAGGTCTCTGCACTCAAGGCTGCAGTATATTTGATAACTGACCTTGGGATCAAACCTATTGTCACATCTGCTACAAAGTTTCACTCAATTCCTCCAGAGAGGCTATCTTAACTACGCCTGCTCCTGCTTCATCACATGCTTTTTTGATTGGACAGTTCTTGCAAACCTTGGAGTTTGATCTGTAATTCTTGGTTGGAAGTTCTTTAACTTCCCAAGACTTACGGACTACTCTCATCCATTCAAATGCTTCGTCAATCCACTTTCGGTAATGATCATTTACCTCAACTGGAATTACAAGAAGTTCATGGTTATTTTTATTTTCATAAATAAGAACACCCTTTGCCTTCTTAAGAATCTTCATATAAATAAGTATCTGCACGACGTGACCCATCTTTGGCTTACCTGTACGCTTACGATACTCAAACACTTCATTATTAGTTGTCTTAACCTCAACAACAACCTCTTCGCCCTTCCAATTAATAAAGTTATCTACATAACCAAAAATTGGAGGATCGTCATTGAAAATCTTAAACTCTGAATCAATTGAAATACCAGAGTTCTTAAACGCTGTCTCAATTCTTCCATGAGCAAGAGTTCCATTAGTCATATTAGCTACTGCATATGGATCAGAGTTATCCTCAAATATTGCTCCTTCAAATGCAAGGTACCAATATCTAGGACATTCTCCATGACCATAAGCAATAGTAGAAGGACCAAAAGTTTTCTTCTGTGTATGCTTAGGCTCACGCCCAACTAGATATCCAGCCTCAATAGCCTTTACAAGCTCTTGTGCATCAATTTGTGCTGGTGTCTCAACCTCTTTAATCATGATCTGCTTTAGTAAATTTTTTGTCATTGTATTCCTTTGTTTATATAAGTATACCAGGTTAGCGCATGATATATTTGAGTGCTGAGACTAAGTTATTGATTGATTCTGCTGCTGTATAATAAATATTCTTCTTTGCCCTGTCATTTTTGTCTACATTAGCCATCCAGGTAGCCTTGAAAGCCATCTTTGCTGCTATAGCCTGTAGTCTGACTATTTCTACCGTTGCTACATTTAGAGGAATATCTGGCTTAATAATGATCTTAGCAATAAATGTTAAAGCCTGTGTAAGCTCTTCATCCTGCATATACTCAGCTATTTCAGATAGTCCGTTTACCATTTCTATTGTTGTTTGTTCACTCATTTTCTTCTCCTATTATTTGTTCCATTATTTCAAATTCAGTTATCATTAATCGTACTTTTGAATTACCATCTCCAAGAACAACAAGTATTGCTGGATCATTGCCATTTCTAATGGCATCTGTAACAGCCTTAGCCCACACATCTTTATTCAATGTAAATGACTTAGAGCATTCTTTAAAATCTACAGTAAAGTTTTTCCAAGTAGCATCTCCTTTATGTGTATTACGTCCAGAATTTTTGTGCTGCTTAGCACCAATTCTTTTACTTTCCGCTCTTTCGCTCAAAATCTTTCCTTGTCATAATAATAGGTACTTTTGATATATGTTTGTTAGAACACATCCAAGTTAAGTCTGCACTTTCTTTCCACAATCTTAAAGATAAAACTTCTTCTCCACATGTCTTACAAGGAAACTTACCTGAGAATATCTTAAATTTTTCAGACATCTAATATCTTATTCTTGATAGAATCTTGTAGGTCTAGATCTTCACGAACTCTATTTACAAATCCTTCTCTACCCTGTACCTTACTGCCATCTGGTAATACATACCAAGCACCTGTGCGCTCTACAATACCCATCATTTCAGCCGTATCAACAAGATCACCAATGCTATCAATACCAACATTATCTCCCCTGAAATAAAAGTCATACTCGCCAGACTGAAAGCCAGGAGAAGTCTTAGAAAATTGGAGTTCCCAACGAATCTTGCGACCAATCTTTTCTTCAATGAGCTTATCTCCAACATGAATCTTGCCTTTAATTGCTTGATTGTCTGATTCTGATGAAAAAAGTTTAATGACTGTTGAAGAATAAAACTTAGTAGCTTGGCCACCAGTAGGCTGCTGGCTAGTATACATAGCACTAATATTATTACGAGACTGGCTAATAAGTACCAACATAGTTGGCTTAATCTTATTATTAGCGTAGTTAAGCATTTTCCAAGCGTTGCTAAAATCTCTTGACTCTGCGCCAATCTGCTTTGTATTTTCAAGTTGCTTAAGTTCATCTGAATCCTTTTCAAAATAAATTGCTGGTAGCAATGATGTAATAGAGTCAATAACTATTATATCAACTCCAGCGTTCATTAGGTTAGTTCCAACATCAACCATCTCATTAATCGTACGGCACTGTGAAACAATAAGCTTTGATGAGTCAACACCAAGACTTTCTGCCCACTTCTTATCATATGACATCTCAGCATCAATCCATGCACAGATCTTTCCTTCCTTCTGTGCTAGACCTATCATTTGAAGGCATAGAGAGGACTTTGCAGAAGACTTTGAACCCCATACCAATACCTGACGACCATATGGTAGTCCACCATTGAGTGCACGGTTTAAACCAAAGCTAGGTGTTTCTGCATACTGTGTTGCTGGAATTGTATCTCCAGCCATGACTGTCTTTCTTAGCTTTGGACTAAGCTGAGCTAACACTTCTTCTACTGTCATCATTAGAATCTTACCCCATGCTTCTTTGGTCTATCAGAGTTCTTATCCATCTTTTGTTTGATTGCAGAGTCTAAAGATTTTGTCATATACCCTGCCTTTACCATACCTGCATACAAGTCTAAGGTACGAATGATAATATCTGCAAACTCATCTGACATTTGGTCTGGGTCCATTTCTTTTCTCAATGCTTCCATTGCCTCAACAACCTCAGAGACTATCATCATCATTTGTTTTGTTACAAAGATTTCATCTGCTGGGCGATCCCAAAATCCTTTTGCTACTGCATTTGCATGAATTTGTTCTGCTAGATTATCAAACATTTTCTACCTCATTCATTGTAATTGTTCCATCCTTTGTTTTTCCAAAATCAAACCTATATACATTTCCTTCTTCAATCTTCATGTACGCTTTTGCAAACTGCATTGGAAACACAACGATTGAGTGCATCTCTCTTCCTGCATCTGCCACTACTAAAGATGCCATCTTCTTTCCAGCTTTAGTTACTCTTGGCTTAAATGAAACTACAAAGTGCTCACCATCTTTATACGGAAGCATCTTATAGTTTAAAAACTTTACCAAGGAACTCTTAGATCCTTTTATCTCGTCAGCAGGTACTGAAGATACAATCCTATTGTCACTTGCAAGAATAAGATAAGTACGACCAGTCTCAATAGACGTAGACTCTTCATCAAATATACCAACACTGCCAGTCTTGTCCAAAACTTCAACTCTTGACCACCCTGTTCCTCGCTTAATTGATTTTACCATACCCAATAATACAAACGATCCAGTTTCCTCATATTCTTCAACATCATTAATGTAAGCATAGTAATGCTGTGGAATAGATGTGTTAAACTCAGGAAGATTTAGGTACTCATACAAGTTCTCTTTAACTTCTTCCATATTTATTGGATTGTCTGGGAATGTAAGTGCGCCTACACATTTCATTGCTTGTAAAGCACGACTATTTACTCCATTACCTTTTGTAAAAGTAAATTCTTCTACCTCTTTGTATGAAGCAAATGGACGACTTGCAATATACCTTTCGGCTATCTTATCAGATATGTACTTAATGCCAGTAAGACCAAACCTGATACCTTTGCCCTCAATCTTAAAGTCAATATCTGAATCATTAATATGAGGAAGCTTAACAGAGATTCCCATGCGCTTTGCCTCAATAAGATATTCTGTTCTTCCGCTCTTGTCCTTCTCATTCTTTAGCAATGCAAACATAAACTCAAGAGGATAGTAATATTTTAACCATGCTGTCCAGTATGAGAGTGTTGAATATGCTACTGCGTGAGACTTATTGAATGAGTACCCTGCGTGAGCCTCAAAGTCATGCCATAGGTCTAGCGCATCATTTGGCGAAAGATATTGCGAAGCGCCCTTAACAAACTGATCCTTGAAGACATCAAACTCTTTAGCATCCTTTTTCTTTCCAATGATCTTTCTAACTTTATCTGCTTCCGACATGGACATACCGCCAAGCTGTACGCATGCTTGCATAACTTGTTCCTGGTAAAGAATACAGCCATATGTTTCCTCCGTAA
>B570J14230_10000108_pt1 | contig 28436 bp, 24 predicted proteins | sample LakMenepilimnion_3_FD_14230 | JGI IMG/M metagenome (IMG submission 14230) | reverse complement strand
ATTGAACTGATCTCCAACATTTGCAGGCACCGCCAAGCCGTGATGTTGCAAGGCAGCGGCTCACTCAACACCCAGCAAAAAGGCAGTGCCAGTGGCAACATTGTGTGCCCCCTGCACCGCTGGACTTATGCCCCCGAAGGTCAGCTTTTAGGTGCGCCTCATTTCGCACAAGACCCTTGTCTTAACCTCCAAAATTACCCGCTTCGCGAGTGGAATGGTTTGTTGTTTGAAGACAATGGGCGCGACATTGAAGCCGACTTGGCCGAAATGGGGCCGCGCGCCGCATTAGATTTCACCGGCTTTAAACTTGATCATGTTGAGATGCACCAGTGCAACTACAACTGGAAAACCTTCATTGAGGTTTACCTCGAGGACTACCATGTTGAGCCGTTCCACCCGGGCCTTGGCAATTTCGTGACTTGCGACGACCTCAGCTGGCAATTCAAAAAAGAGTTTTCAGTTCAAACGGTGGGCGTCGCCAATCGTTTGGGCAAGGCCGGCAGCCCTGTGTACGAACGCTGGCAAAAACAACTCATGCAATACCGTCAAGGCACCGTTCCTGAATATGGCGCCATTTGGCTCACCTACTACCCCCACATCATGGTGGAGTGGTATCCGCATGTGCTCACGGTGTCCACACTGCACCCCATCAGCCCTGAGAAAACGCTGAACATGGTGGAGTTTTATTACCCCGAAGAAATCGTGGCCTTCGAGCGCGATTTTGTAGAAGCCCAAAAAGCCGCCTACATGGAAACATGTTTAGAAGACGATGAAATTGCAGAACGCATGGATGCGGGCCGCAAAGCTCTGATGCAGCGGGGCGACAACGAAGTGGGTCCTTACCAAAGTCCCATGGAAGATGGCATGCAACATTTTCACGAGTGGTATCGCAACAAGATGAGCGCATCAATGAACGAAGCTTCAAGCGACTAAGCTGCATGCAAGCGCTCTGGATGGTCTTAGCCTCGCTGTTTTTTTCAGTCATGAGTGTGTGTGTGAAATTTGCAGCCGAGCACTTCAGCACCTTTGAATTGGTTTTCTATCGCGGGGCCATTGGTACCTTGCTCATGATCTATGCGTGTCAGCGCAAAGGCATTTCACTTCTGACAAGAGTGCCCAGAATGCACACTTGGCGAGCATTCACGGGGGTGGTGTCTTTGGCCGCATGGTTCTATGCCATTGCTTATCTGCCCTTGGCCACGGCCATGACCTTGAACTACATGAGTGGTATTTGGGTGGCTGCTTTTTTGGTGGGCGCCACGCTTTGGAAGGGCCATCTTTTGGATGTGAAACGCCAGCTGCCTGTGGTGCTCAGTGTGGTGATCAGCTTTTTGGGCGTGGTCATGATTCTTAGGCCCACCTTCGAACAAAACCAAGTGATTGCAGGATTGGTAGGCTTAGCCTCCGGCATGATTGCCGCCATGGCCTACATTCAAGTCGCTGAGCTTGGCAGAGAAGGCGAGCCTGTTGAGCGCACAGTCTTTTATTTTTCATTGGCAGCCGCCGCATCGGGCGCACTTGTGATGCTGTTCATGGGCACCAGTGAATGGATCTGGCCAGAAGCTTGGCTGTTGTTGCCCATTGGTATCTTGGCCGCGCTGGGCCAATGGTGCATGACCCGCGCCTACAACGATGGGGCCACCATGGTCGCCGCTAACTTGCAATACTCCGGCATTGTTTTTTCAGCCTTGTTTGGCTTGTTTTTATTTGGCGATCAAATACCATGGATCGGTTGGGGTGGTATTGTGATCATTGTTTTAAGTGGCATTGCAGCCACCGCCTTAAGTGGCCGAAACAAGGCAAGCACACCCTCTTAATTGCAAACTGACAAGGACCAAAGGAATCGACATGTACACCACACTCATTTCCGTTCAACAACTCAAAGACTTGAAGACTGCTGGCAAAGCTTGCATGGTGTTTGATTGCACAGGCGACCTCATGAAACCCGAAATGGCGGACACCCTGTTTGCCACGGTTCGCATTCAGGGTGCACAGCAAGCTCATTTAGATCGCAACCTCAGCACGCACGGTTCATCGGCCCTCAATGGCGGCAGACACCCACTGCCCTCGCGCGAAGAAGTGGCCACATGGTTAGGCAGTTTAGGTTTTGAAAACCATATGCAGGCTGTGGTGTACGACCGCAATGGCGCTAACTACTGCGGCCGCATGTGGTGGATGATGAAATGGTTGGGTCACGATGCAGTGGCCGTTTTAGATGGCGGTCTTCAGGCTTGGGAAGCATCAGGCGGGGCCGTTGAGAAAGGCGCTCCCGCCGCGCTCAAGCCTATCTCCAGCAAGTTTGAATTGAAATCAGCTTTGCGCGAATGGATCAGTACTGATCAATTAGCACCTCAAGTGGGGCACCCCAATTTAACCTTGATCGATGCCCGCGCTGGTGCGCGCTATCGCGGCGAAATGGAGCCCCTCGATCCTGTGGCTGGCCACATACCAGGCGCATTAAACAGACCATTTGCCGAAAACCTTGGCGCAGATGGCTTCTTCAAATCGCCAGAAGTATTGAAAGCTGAATTTGAAAAGCTTTTAGCAGGCAGAAACCCCTCCACTGTGGTTCACCACTGCGGGAGTGGGGTCAGTACGGTGCCAAATATTTTGGCCATGGAAATTGCCGGTTTAGGTATCACGCGCTTGTACCCTGGCAGTTGGAGCGAGTGGTGCAACACACCCGGACTGCCCTGCGCAAAGGGTTAAGAGTGCTGTCTCAATGCGTGGCGAAAGAATGCGCCAACACACTGACCGCGCTCACCAACGCAATGCCACTCATCAGCCAAACAATTTGCGCTGCGGTCTCACGTGAACTTAAACGTTTTTGCAATTGCGGAATTAAATCGGCCAGTGCCACATAAATAAAACTGCTGCTGGCAATGGCCAGCATGTAGGGCAAAACGCCATGCAGTTGGTCTAGCAACGCATAGCCAACCATTCCCCCCAAAGCCGTAATGGCGCCCGCCAGTGAAACTTTCAAGACGGCAGTTTGCCGGCTTTGGGAGCCCTGGCGCAGCACCACCAAATCGCCCATGTGATGGGGCACTTCGTGGGCCAAAACAGCCAAAGCCGCTACCACGCCTAACTTCAAATCGACCATGAAGGCAGAGGCAATCAGGACACCATCTCCAAAACAGTGAACGCTGTCGCCAGCTAAGATAGCCCAGCCACCAGCCTGCGGCTTTGCGCGTGCATCTGAATCGTGTGGTGTATCGGTAGCATGTGAATGGGCGTGATCATGGGCGTGAGCCTCATGATGATCATGGCCATGGTGTGCATCGCCGTGGTGATGCTCGTGGCCGTGGTGCCAGAGTTCTGCCTTATCGAGCAAGAAGAAAAACAACAAACCAAACAACAAGGTCATAAACAAGTTGTGGGGTTCTACACCTGCTTCGAAGGCTTCAGGCAAGAGGTGCAAAAAAGCTGTGGCCAGCAGTGCACCTGCAGCCAAGCTCAGCATGTGTTGGGTATAGCGACTCACAATGCCAAAGCTAAGCCAGGCTGCCAACCAAACACTTCCAATACCAGCGGCCAGGGTGCCTACCAAAATAGCCAATAAGGTCATTCAATTTCCAAATGAAGCCCAGACAGATGCTGCGCAAAGGCTGAATTATGCCTGTCTGCTTGCTTGAAGCCGTTGGATCAAGCTGCCTCTTGAATCACAACGTCGACAGGCACACCCCATAACTCAGCATGCGCTTGCAGGTTTTGGATGTCTTGTTGTGCCCATTGGCCTCGGATGTAGCCCAAAGCCACCACCCTACCGGCCTCATAACCCCAACCAGCCGAGGTGACCTCACCCACAAATTGACCTGCCACACTCAATGGCTCACCACCCCACAAATAATGGTGAGCTTCTTTCACAACAACTTTGACAAGCTTTTTCTCAGGTTTAAATGTTGCTTGTGCTTTTTTGGCCAGCAAGGCTTTTTTGCCTTTAAAGTCAATTGTCTTATCGAGTTTCACACCCGCCCATAAACCCGCCTCAAAGGGCGTTTCATCGGGCCCTATTTCCGCNCCCCATGCTCNCCTTTGACGCTCGATNCGNAGTGCATCCAACGCGTAGTANCCNGCATCNCGCAAGCCTAGGTCTGCGCCTGCACTTTGCAGAGCCANGTAAACATGNCGTGTCATTTCAACAGGCACATACAACTCGTANCCTGGGCCGCCCACGTAGCTCATGCGTGCTGCACGCACTTTGGCATAGCCCACATCTATTTCANGCGTGTGTGCAAACGGCAAAGCTTGCGGNGACAAGTCNTCATGGCAAAGCTTNGACATCAAAGCCAGAGANTTGGGGCCCATCAATGACAAGACACACAGCTGCGCAGAAACATCATCGATGTAGACCNGCATTTCNGGCGTGACATGGCGCTGCAGCCAATCTAAATCGCGNGTTGTTTGNCCCGATCCTGTNANGACCATGAACCGATCAGCACTGAGNCGAATNACNGTGAGNTCACTTTCAAAGCCGCCTCTGTCGTTGAGCAGCGGGGTGTAAACCATTTTGCCAATGGCCACATTCATTTCGTTGGCGCACATGCTTTGCAAAAACGCCAATGCATCTGNACCTCTGACCGAGATTTTTGAAAACGAACTTTGATCGTACAAAGCCACAGCCTCACGNGTGGCTTTTTGTTCAGCTTGCACCCAAGGNAACCAATCNGGNGTGTCCAAGGTATCTCGNGCNGGCGGCGCACCNGCAGGTCGGAANTAGTTCGCGCGCTCCCAGCCATTTTTACTGCCAAACTCTGCGCCCTTCGCTGCCAAAACGTCATACAAAGGCGAGCAACGCAAAGGCCGAGCCGTTTCCAACTCTTGTCTAGGCCAACGCATGGCGTAGTGCAGACCCAGTGTTTCGGCGGTGCGTTCAGAGAGTGCCTTTCGATTGCCGGTAAACGCGCCAAACCTGCGTACATCGACATCCCACAAATCAACACTGGGTTCACCGCCCACAATCCACTCCGCCATCAAGCGCCCTGCACCACCAGAGTTGGCAATGCCTGCTGAATTGAAACCAGCACACACAAAATAGTTTCGGACTTCTGGCGCCTCACCCAAAATGAAATTGCCATCGGGCGTGAAACTCTCGGGTCCATTGAGCAACATTTTGACTTTGGCTGTTTCCAAACAAGGTGTGCGGTGAATGGCGTTTTGCATCAAAATTTCAAACTGGTCCCAGTCCTCGCCCAGCAGCTCAAATTGAAAAGTAGAAGGAATAGGGTGCACATTCCAAGGTTTGGCCACAGGCTCAAAGCCGCCCATCACCAGACCACCCACTTCTTCTTTGTAGTAGATGTAGCCATCGGGGTCTCGCACCACGGGCCACATGGGGTGAATGCCCTCTATCTTATCGGTCACAATGTAGAAATGCTCGGCAGAATAAAGAGGTACATTGACACTGGCCAACTGCCCAAATTGACGCGCCCATTGGCCCGCACAGTTCACCAAAATATCGCACTGAATATCGCCTTGCTTGGTTTTCACACCTTTGACGCGACCGTCGTTCAAATCAACACCTGTGACTTCAATGTCCTCAAAAATTTTGATGCCATGCAGCCTTGCCCCTTTGGCCAAGGACATGCACAAATCAGCAGGGTTGGCCTTGCCGTCTCCAGGAATCCAAATGCCGCCTGCTAAATCATCGGTTCTAAGCAAGGGTGCGCGCTCACCCACTTCTTGTGGCGTGATTTCATGAACCTCCACACCAAAGCTTCTGGCCAATGCAATTTGTTTTCGCAAAACTTTCATGCGCTCTGGCGTGCGCGCTACATTCACGCTGCCGCATTGTTTCCAACCTGTGGCCAAGCCCGTTTCGGCTTCTAGCGTTGAATAAAGTTCAATGCCGTACTTGCTCATGCGCGTCATGTTTCGATTGGGACGCATTTGACCCACCAAGCCAGCCGCATGCCAGGTGGTGCCACTGGTTAACTTGCCCTGCTCTAGCAAGACCACATCGGTCTGACCCAATTTGGCCAAGTGATAAGCCACAGAACAGCCCGCAATGCCGCCGCCTACGATGACAATTTTGGCCTGAGTTGGAAAGCTTTGTGTTGCCATGAATGAGATCTCCTAATGCACGTCCTGAAGCACTAACCCAAACGAAGTGCGGCAACACCAGAAAGAATGGCCACAGTGCCTGCAATTCTTTGCCGAGTCCAAACTTCTTTCAAGAACCAAGCGCCAATGAGCGCTGCAAAAAAAACCGATGTCTCGCGCAGTGCGGCTACCATGGCCACAGGCGCGACGGTCATGGCCCACAGTGCAATGGCATAAGACCCAATGGAGGCAAATGCGCCACCAACTGCGATAGGCCAACGCTTGCGCACATAAGGCCATACCTGCCCTTTGCGTTGCATGAAAACCAAAATGGCAAACGGCCAGCCATCCAATACAAACAACATGCAGATGTATTGCGCTACGTGGCCTGAAATGCGCGCGCCTTTGGCATCGATGACGGTGTAAATGGCAATCAGCACAGCATTGATCAAAGCAAACACGATGGCTTTGCGGTGAGTCCACCACTCGCGCGTCATACCCAACAACAAAACACCGCCGCTGATACAAGCTACGCCCAACCAAGCCAACGATGTCAAGGCTTCACCGATGAATGCAAAGGATGTGAGTGCCACCAACATGGGCGCAGTACCCCGCATCAAGGGATATGTGAGCCCCAGTTCACCATGACGATAGGCTCCGGCTAACGCAAAGTAATATCCAACGTGAACCACCAAGGAGCCCAAGATATAAGGCCAAGATTCTGCAGGTGGTGGGCCGACGTACAAACAGAAAGGAAGAGCCAACAACGAGCACAGGACATGGATCAGGGCCGTGTCTAGGGTTTTGTCGGAGCTAGACTTCACAAGTGCGTTCCAGCTGGCGTGAAGCAGTGCCCCAAAAAGTACCAATAACAAAACGGGCCAAGTCATGGCCGACCTAATCTCTCAAAGCGCAACGTCTTGCAATTTGCATGTAGTGAGAAAGCCCTGGCGTTTGAAGGTCAGGTTGTTTGGCAAGGTCGTCCCAGAGGCGCAATTGCACTGCATCTTTTGCGCCATCTTCTGCAATGAAAGCAGCGGCCTCCCCTTCAGAGAAAATACCACCTTGAAGTTTCAAGCTGCGCTTGGAATCATCAGACAAACTGTCATGGTATTCGGGCCTGGTTGCGCACAGATACCGCTTGGCATCGACGTGCCTTTGAATGGCATTGATCACTGAGTCTGGAAACAGACCTCGCAAAAAAGGCAGCACTCGGTATTGATGGACATCGTCAACACCGTGGATGCTGGGTGTCTCACCTAAATCATGCAGCATATGACCTAAGTCATGAAGGAAGGCCGCCGTAACCAGTTCATCGCTCGCACCTGCTTGCTCGCCTAGAAAACCAGATTGCAAAGCATGCTGCAGTTGGGTCACCGGCTCGCCTGTGTATTGTTCGTGTCCTCTTTGGTCGAAGAGTTTTTCAATGTCAGTGAGCGTGAGGGCCATGGTGTTTCAGTAGAAATTTAGTTTGACAAGCGTGAAATCAATTCAAGCCCATGGCAAGGAATAGGTTTTGATGTTGGTGAAACTTTTCATGGCTTCTTGCACACCCTCTTTGTAGCCCAAGCCAGAATCTTTGATACCGCCAAATGGCGTGAGCTCCAATCTGTAGCCCGGCACCTCACGAACATTCACGGTGCCCATTTGCAGTTCGTTCACAAAACGCACGATGTAATCCATGCGGTTGGTACACACCCCGCTAGACAGGCCATAGGCCGTGCCATTGGCAATTTGAATGGCTTCGTCTATGTTGTTGAATTGAATGATGGGTGAGACAGGGCCAAAGGTTTCCTCTTTGACCAGCATCATGTCAGGCGTCACTTGATCCAAAACAGTAGGTGAATACAAGGCACCTCGCCGTTGATTTCCCACCAACAGTCGTGCGCCCTTAGCTACAGCCTCGTTGACACGCGACTCAAAAAATTGCGCTGCAGCCTCATCAATGACCGTACCCATGAGATTGTCCGGATTGGCAGGGTCGCCATACGACCACGCCTTGGTTTTTTGCACCACCAAGTCGGTAAATTGTTCAGCCACCGATTGATGAACCAGCATGCGCTTCACAGCGGTACAACGTTGGCCTGAATTTTTGTAAGAGCCCTGCACTGCCAAATTAGATGCCTCCTCCAAATCGGCATCTTCCATCACGATAAGAGGATCGTTGCCACCAAGCTCCAAGACAATGCGGCGGTAGCCGGCCTTGTCGGCGATGTACTTGCCAATGGCAACACCACCGGTAAACGTAATCAAGTCAACTGCTGGGTGTGTCAGCATTTCATCGGCAATTTCGCGTGGATCCCCTGTGATGACACTCAGCATTTCGGGCGGTAGGCCTGCCTCATAAAGCAAATCAGCAAAGTAAATGGCCGAGTAAGGCACCTTCTCCGAAGGCTTTAGTACCATGCGGTTGTTGGTGGCAATGCTGGGAATGACTTTGTGCGCCACCTGGTTCATGGGGTGATTGAAAGGTGTGATGGCAGTGATCACCCCTAGCAAAGGCGCACGCTGCGTGTAAACGCGGCGCTGTTTGCCATGGTGGGTTAAATCGCAGCTGAAAATTTGCCCGTCATCTTTCAAAACCTCTTGGGCGCCAAACAGCAACACATCACTCACGCGACCCGCTTCATAGACCGCATCTTTAATGCACAAGCCAGCTTCTGCTGTAATCAAGTTCGCAATGTCGTTTAAATGATCCCTAACCAAGGCTGCTGCTTTGTTCAAAATTGCAGCGCGTTCATACCTTGATAATTTGGGCTTGTAGGCATGGGCAATGGCATAGGCTTCGCGCACCTCTTCCAGNGTGGCCTTGGGGACAGTGCCAATGCATTGTTCTGTGAAGGGGTTCAACACTTCTATAAAGCGACTTCTACCTGCCCCAACTTTTTTGCCACCGATGCGCATCGCATCGAGTTGATGGTCTTTGATAAATTGTGCAACTTGGCTCATATTGGTTTCCTATTTAGAACCCGTGGCTCACTGACCCCAATTCAAGGCCAAATCAAAGGCATCAAAATTTCGCCACTGACGCTCCAGGTCCAAGTGAGGGACGGCACGGTTCATAACCAATGGCACTCGCTGCTCACTGATGCCGCCATGCGAACGCAAGGGCACCTCGAGTCCCGACAAGTCATGCTTGGATTTGGAGGTGCCCAGTACCGTATCGCGCTCAGACACAACCACCAAGTCACCCAATCTATCGGCTGGCAGTTCAAATTGAGCCGCTGCTTGTTCACGCGTTAGCACCACTTCAATGCCGTGCTGTGCTTGGAGTTTTTCGCACGCCTTAACAGGGTCTGTACCTGCTGGCAAATAGATGGTGGCAAAAGAGCCCAAGGCACCATGATGCACCACATAAGGATCTGTAATGGGCAGAATGACGCGCACCGAACCTGCGCCTAGCCACGCGTCAAACCAGTCTTGCAAATAAATGACTTTGGGCTGGCCATCCATGCCCACTTTGGCGTTCATGCCGTGGTCGGCCGTTAGAACCACCACACACCCCATGGCATCGAGTTGCGCCATGTAGCCATCCATCATGGCGTAAAACTCGTTGGCACCCGCGGTGCCTGGCGCAAATTTGTGCTGGATGTAATCTGTGGTCGAGAGGTACATCACATCGGGCCTTTGATTTTTCATCAGCCACACCCCGGCTGCAAAAACAAATTCAGACAAGTCTGCGCTGTACACGCTGGGCAAAGGTTTTCCAACTTTGTTCAGCACATCATCAATACCGTGCTCTGCCAATGAGGCTTTGTCTGCTTTTTCTGCAGAGAAACAAATGCCCTTCATGTTGTAGCCCAACAATTGTCTCAGCTTGTCTTTGGCTGTAATGACAGCCATCTTGCAACCCGCATCGGCCAATGCAGCCAGCAAGGAAGGCGCACGCAGCCACTTCGGATCGTTCATCATGACTTCAACATTGTTGGCGCTGTCGTACAAATAATTACCGCAAATGCCATGCACACTGGGCGGCGCGCCTGTCACGATGGACAAATTATTAGGGTTGGTAAAACTGGGCACCACACAATTGGCTTGCAAGCCTGTGCCCTCAGCCAGTACTTTTTTCATCCAAGGCATGTAGCCCCCAGCCACAGCTTGACCTAAATAATCAGGCTCACAACCATCCACACACACCACGACCACGGGTTGTTTGGGCAATTGATAAGTACGATTGTTAACTTGCATCTTGTTTTTCCTGTTCAGAATTTAACGGGTTGTACGAGAAGCGTATTTCTCGTAATTTTGAAGGGTTCTTTCACGGCTTTTCAGCACGTGCCTTTGCAAAGCTTCAGAGGCCTTGGCAGCGTTGCGTGATTCGATGGCTTCCAGAATATCTCGATGTTCATCGACAGAGGTCACTAGCAGTGCATGGTCTGAAAAATTACGACGTCTGAAGAGACTCAATTCCTGAGTCAATTTTCGATACATGCTAATCAGCTTTTTGTTGCCGGTACAGAAAACCATGGCCTCATGGAATTCAATGTTCAATCGGTAGTAGGTGGTTTCGTCAACCACCCTGACAGCCTGCTCCATTTGAAGCACCAGTTTTTTTAAATGTTGAAGTTGCTGCTCAGAGGCCTTGTTCGCCAATGTGGCGCCCACATGGGCTTCAATCATGGCCCGCAAGTCAAATATTTCTAAGGCCTCATCAAGTGGAACCTGCCGTACAAACACACCGCGATTTTTTTCGAGCTGAACCAAGCCAGCTTCTTCTAAAACACGAAAGGCTTCTCGCACCGGACCTCGAGAAACACCCAAACGTTCAGCCAATGCGGCCTCAGTCAGTTTGTCACCCGGCCCCAACTCTCCCACATTGATGAGTCGCTCTATCTCCTGTTGCACGGCACCCGTCAGGGAATGGTTTTGCAACATTGAAATGGTGGCATTCGCTTCCGAGATGGGCGAGAAGTGAGTGCCTGACTTCATGTTTTCAATCGGCATGTGGCGAATTTGATCACAACTTTGTAAATTGTCAACAATTTACAAAAATTGATTGACTTACACTAATTCTTCGATTCCAATGATTTTCATGAGCTTGTCACACGGTTGTCACAGCTCTGGTAGAGAGTTGATGGTTTTAACTTGATAAGGATGACGAATGCGCGCACTTTATAAATCTGCACTGCTGGTAGGCGGTCTATTGCTAGGCTCAATGGCTTTTGCACAAAAAACCCAACTGCTGGTCTACACGGCATTGGAAGTAGACCAGCTGAAGGCTTATCAAGAAGGCTTCAACAAAGTTCACCCCGAAATTGACATCAAATGGGTTCGCGATTCAACAGGTGTGATCACTGCCAAATTGTTGGCTGAAAAATCTAACCCACAAGCTGACGCAGTCATGGGCGTTGCAGCCACCAGCTTGGCTTTGATGAAGAAAAACGGCATGCTCGAGCCCTTTGCGCCCCTTAATTTGGACGCCATCATGCCCCAATACCGCGACAAGGCCAATCCACCCGCATGGTGGGGCATGAATGTTTGGGGCGCGACCATTTGCTTTAACACCGTTGAAGCCAAGAAACGCAATATTTCAAAGCCTGAGACTTGGAAAGACCTCACCAAGCCCGAGTACAAAGGCCAAATCGTCATGCCCAATCCCGCATCGAGTGGCACAGGCTATTTTGATGTCATCGCTTGGTTGACTTTGTTTGGTGACCAAAATGGCAAAGGCGGCGGCTGGAAGTACATGGACGGACTGCATGAAAACATTGCTCAGTACACCCACTCTGGATCGAAACCTTGCAACATGGCCGCAAGCGGAGAATATGTTGTGGGAATTTCATTTGAGTACCGCGCCAATGCAAACAAAGCCAAGGGCGCACCCATTGACTTGGTGTTCCCCAAAGAAGGTTTAGGTTGGGATCTTGAGTCGTTCGCCATTCACAAAGGCACCAAGAAATTGGACGCTGCCAAGAAACTGGCCAACTGGGCTTCAAGCAAAGACGCCATGAAACTTTATGGCAAAAACTTTGCGATCACCGCTCACCCTGGCGTGGCAGAACCATTAGCCAACGTGCCAAAAGACTATGAGTCACGCTTGGTCAAATTGGACTTTGAATATGCTGCTGAGCAACGCGAGCGTATCTTGGCCGAATGGAACACTCGCTACAACGGCAAATCTGAAAAGCGCTAAATTCATCTAAACGGCCGCCTGGCATTGCCAAGGCGGCCTTTTTTGTTGGTCACTCATGTCTGCAAGCCCCTTCATTTCTCTTTCAAATCTCCACAAAGCTTTTGGTCAGTTTGTTGCGCTTCAAGACATTAACTTAGACATATTTCCTGGGGAGTTGGTGTGTTTTTTAGGCCCCTCAGGCTGCGGCAAAACAACTTTGCTGCGCATCATTGCAGGGCTTGAAGTCCAAACTCGCGGCGTCATTCACCAAGCAGGGCGCGACATCTCAACAGCCCACCCAGCAGAACGCGACTACGGCATTGTGTTCCAGAGCTATGCCCTGTTTCCCAACCTCAGTGTTGCAGACAACGTGGCATATGGTTTGGTCAATCGCAAAGTGTCGAGAGATTTGGTTCAACAAAGGGTGCAAGAACTTTTGAAGCTGGTGGGATTGCCTGGCAGTGACCACAAATACCCCAGCCAACTTTCTGGCGGACAGCAACAACGCATTGCTTTGGCGCGAGCCTTGGCCACATCGCCAGGACTTCTGTTGTTGGACGAGCCCTTGTCTGCGTTAGATGCCCTAGAGCGTGTTCGACTACGGGGAGAAATCAGGTCATTGCAACAAAGCTTGGGCGTCACCACCATCATGGTTACGCACGACCAAGAAGAAGCTTTAAGCATGGCCGATCGCATTGTGGTCATGAACCATGGCTGCATCGAACAAGTGGGAACACCGACTGAAATCTACAGAGAACCTGCCAGCGCATTTGTGGCAGATTTTGTGGGCCAAGTGAACGTTTTAAATGGCCATGTTTCGAACAACGAATTGCAATTGTGCGAGATGCAAATTCCTTTAACGGACGTCCCCACCCAGTCACGCAGTGAGGGTGATGTCAAAGTGTATTTGCGGCCTGAAGATGTATTGGCCATGCCCATTTTGACGGGTGAAGCTTATGTCTTTCAATCAACCATTCACGAGATAGAGTTCATGGGGGCTTTCTGCCATGTCCATGTTTTGGCGCCCACTCTCTCCAAAGAACCACTGACTGTTTATTTGTCGCTCAATTACTTGGCAGAGCAAGATCTTCAAGCTGGCTCTACCTTGTCCCTCAAACTGATGCCAGAGCGTCTCAAATTGTTTTGAACCAGACTTGACCCTCGAATGACGCACGTTTTATCCCAAGTGACACAGCGCAAGCATTGGAGCGATTGGATTGGATTCGCGGGTTTGGCCTTGGTGCTCTTCATGTTGCTGGCGTTTTTAGCAGCACCTCTGCTGGCCATTCTTCTGCAAGCGGCCCAAGATGATCAGGGCGAATTTGTAGGCCTGCGCAACTTTTCTAGTTACCTCCAAACACCCTCTTTGTTACAGAGTCTTTGGAACAGCATTTGGGTTTCTGGCTTGGTCACATTCATTGTGGTGCCATTGGCATTTGTATTTGCATATGCCTTGACCAGAAGCTGCATGCCTGGCAAAACCATTTTCCGAGTTATCAGCCTCATTCCACTTTTAGCACCCTCCTTGCTTTCGGCCATTTCACTCATTTATTGGTTTGGCAATCAAGGGGTCTTGAAAGATGCCATGCAAGCTGTTGGGATTGATCAAATTTATGGCGCACCAGGCGTGGTGATCGCGGAATGTTTTGCCGTTTTTCCGCATGTGCTCATGATTTTGGTCACCGCACTCACGCTAGCCGATGCACGCCTTTACGAGGCAGCCGATGCCTTGGGCACTAGCGCTCAGAGAAAGTTTTTCACCATCACATTGCCGGGCGCCAAGTACGGTTTAATCTCGGCTTCCTTGGTCAGCTTTACTTTGGTCATGACAGACTTTGGTATTCCCAAAGTCATTGGTGGCAACTTCAATATGATGGCCACCGATATTTTCAAGCTGGTCATTGGTCAACAAGATTTTTCCAGAGGTTCGGTGGTGGCATTGCTGCTTTTGTCGCCAGCCGTTATCAGCTTTGGTGTAGATCGTTATATAAGTGCTCGACAGACGGCCATGTTAAGTGCAAGAGCAGTGGCGTTTTTGCCCAAACCCAACGCCCGTCATGACCTGCTCATGATGTCTTTCTGTACCTTCATTGCATGCCTCATGCTGGCCATGTTGGGCATGGCTGTTTTTGCATCTTTCGCCAGTTTTTGGCCTTACAACCTCACACCCAGCCTAATTCATTACAAGCTAGGTTTGATCGATGGCGATGTAGGCCAAGGTTTTGTCAACAGCTTGAAAATGGCATCGGGTACGGCCGTCTTTGGCACCTTGCTTGTGTTTGTCACAGCCTATTTGCTTGAAAAAACCAAAGGCATGAACTTGGTTCGCGCACCGCTTCATATGTTGGCCGTGATTCCTATGGCTGTGCCAGGATTGGTCTTGGGTCTGGGTTATATCTTTTTCTTCAACATGCCCAGCAACCCATTGCACGGCATGTACCAAAGCATGACCCTGCTAACCCTATGCACCATTGTTCACTTTTACACCACAGGGCATTTAACGGCCACAACGGCACTGAAGTCTTTGGATGCCGAATTTGAATCGGTCAGCGCTTCACTCAAAGTGCCTTTTTACAAAACCTTCTGGCGCGTGACATTGCCCATTTGCACACCTGCCATGGTGGACATTGCGCGGTATTTTTTCATCAATGCCATGACCACTATCTCAGCGGTGGTGTTTTTGTATTCTCCAGAGAATAAAGTGGCTGCCATTGCTATTTTGAATTTGGATGAAGCCGGTGACATAGGCGCGGCTGCGGCCATGGCTGTTTTAATTGCCCTTATTTCAGCTTGTGCCACTGTATTTTTTGCTTGGCTCAGCTGGCTTGTCGACAAACGAACACAAGCTTGGCGTCGCCGATAATTTTTGATTCTGATCTGATACAGTTTTTAAATCACTTTGAGACAAGAGACACATTCACCATGCAACGCGAAGCCATTCTTCTCACACCCGGCCCCTTAACCACCACCCTGCGCACCAAGCTGGCCATGCTGCGAGATTGGGGGTCATGGGACAGTGAGTTCATTGCCATGACCGCACGGGTTCGCAAAAGCTTGTTGAACATTGTTCACGGACACGAAACCCATGTGGTGGTGCCACTTCAAGGCAGCGGCACCTTTAGCGTAGAAGCAGCCGTTGCCACAGTGGTACCCCCAAGCGGTCACATTTTGGTTCTAGACAACGGCGCATATTGCAAACGTGCGGCCAAACTGTCCACCATGATGGGGCGCAAAACCACGGTTGTGCCAACACCAGAAGATCAATGCGTCTCACCCATTGCACTAGAAGCCCTGCTCCAAAAAGACGCCAGCATTACGCATGTGGTGCTGATTCACTGTGAAACAGGTGCGGGAGTTTTAAACCCCCTCCACGACATTGCCAAAGTTTGTGAGAAGCACAACAAAGGATTGATTGTAGACGCCATGAGTTCATTTGCTGCGCTGGAAATTGACGCACGTACCACACGCTTTGACGCCCTCATTGCCGCCAGTGGCAAATGCCTAGAAGGTGTACCCGGCATGGGCTTTGTGTTTATTCGCAAAGCCATTTTGGACAACTGCGCTGGCAACAATTCTTCCTTGGCCATGGACTTACACGACCAATATGTTTACATGGAAAAAACCGGTCAATGGCGTTTTACACCACCCACCCATGTGATGGTGGCCTTGTCAGAAGCCATTCAACAGTTTGAAGAAGAAGGTGGGCAGCCCGCCCGTTTGAAGCGTTACCAAAGCAATTGCAAAACTTTGGTCCAAGGCATGGCCGCTTTAGGCTTTAAGCCCTATTTAGACCCTGCAGTTCAGGCACCCATCATTGTGACCTTTCACGCGCCAGCAGATGCGCATTACGAATTTAGAAAATTCTACGAAGCTGCCAAGAAGCATGGCTTTATTTTGTACCCAGGCAAGCTCACTGAAATTGAAACATTCCGTGTGGGCTGCATTGGTGCCATTGGCCCCATCGAAATGCAACAAGCTGTGCATGCTGTGGCTTTGGCATTGGAAGAATTGGGCATTGCCAGCGGCGCTCCCGCTTGAATGTTTCTAAGTAAAATGAAATTGTAAATTTGCATAGGACTGATCATGGCCACTTCTAAAGTACATCCTGCACTCAAAGCGGTTGAAAAAAATGGGGCTCAAAAAGTCAAAGTAGCCGTGAGCGACATCGACGGCATTTTGCGCGGCAAGTACTTGCACATTGACAAATTCAAAGGTGCCGCAGAGCCTTACCCTGCAGGCGGTTTTGGCTTTTGTGATGTGGTGTTTGGATGGGACTCGTCTGATCAGTGCTATGACAACACCTCTGTCACGGGCTGGCAACATGGCTTTCCAGATGCCTTGGCGCGTTTGGATTTAGATACCGCTCGCAATGTGCCGTGGGACGACAACGTACCATTTTTCATTGGCGAATTTATTAACTCCGATGGCACACCCCATTCACTTTGTCCGCGGCAAACTTTGAAAAAAGTTTTAAAGCGTGCCGAAAAAATGGGCGTCAACCCCATGTGCGGCATGGAGTTTGAATGGTTCAACTTTTTAGAGAATTCTCATTCCTGGGAAAGTAAAAAAGGTGTAGGGCCAACACCACTCACACCTGGCATGTTTGGTTATTCATTGCTGCGCATGAACCAAAATCGCGAATTCTTCAATGCCATTCAAGACGAAATGCTGCAGTTTGGCGTGCCCATTGAAGGCTTGCACACAGAAACTGGGCCTGGTGTTTACGAAGCCGCCATTGCTTTCAGCGATGCGCTCACACAAGCTGACCGCGCCATCTTGTTTAAAACAGGCACCAAAGAAATTGGTGCGCGATTTGGCATCATGCCCAGCTTCATGGCCAAGTGGAATGCCGCTTACCCAGGTTGCAGTGGCCATATTCACCAAAGCATGAGTGACGGCAAAAAGAATTTGTTTGCGGATGCCAAAGGCCGTCACGGCATGAGCAAAATGTTTGAAAGCTATTTGGCGGGTCAAGTCGCCCACCTTATGGAATTTGCGCCCATGTTCTGGCCCACCATCAACAGCTACAAACGATTGGTCGATGGTTTCTGGGCACCCGTCAAACCAACATGGGGAGTGGACAACCGCACCGCCAGTTTCCGTGTCATTGCAGGCTCCCCCAAATCAACGCGGCTGGAAACACGCTGCCCCGGCGCAGACGTCAACCCCTACTTGGCCATGGCCGCGGTCATTGCGGCTGGCCTGGATGGTGTGGAAAAAGGCATGAAGCTAACTGCGCCCGCTATTCACGGCACCAACGGCGGTGCTGAAAACATTCCCCGTGCACCCCGCACCCTGATTGAAACCACCCGAAATTTTCAACAGTCCAAAGTAGCGCGCGATTGGTTAGGCGATACATTTGTGGATCACTTTGCCGCCACCCGCGAATGGGAGTGGCGGCAATGGTTAGATGGCGTGACCGACTGGGAACTCAAACGCTATTTTGAAATCATTTAATTGAACCCTACAGATCAAACTGGACATTGATATGAGCATTGAAAAATTTTCCTTCCCAACACCCATCCACTTTGGCGTTGGTTCACGCAAGTTAGTCGGCTCGCATTTGAAAAATCTAGGCTTCAAACGTCCCCTCATCGTCACCGACAAAGCCATGGCCGATCTGCCTCTCATGGCTGAGTTCATCAGCCACTTGAACGGTCTAGAGGTGTCTGTGTATGCTGGTGTGCATGGCAACCCCACCGCCTCACAAGTCACAGCGGGTGGCGCAGCTTTCAAAGCGCACAATGCCGATTGCGTCATTGGCTTAGGCGGTGGCGCATCGCTTGATGTGGCCAAAGTGGTGGGCTTGGCAGCCACCCACGATGGCCCCATTTTGGAATATGCCTGGGATCACCCCCAGGTGCGAAGCATTACACGCACCCTGCCCTATTTTTTGGCATTGCCCACCACCTCAGGCACCGGCTCTGAAGTGGGCCGCTCTAGTGTCGTCAGCGAAGATGACACACACCAAAAGCGCGTCATCTTCCATCCCAAGCTATTGGCCCAAACCGTGTTTGCCGACCCAGAACTCACAGTGGGCTTGCCTGGCAAGATCACTGCGGCCACTGGCATGGACGCCCTGACTCACAACATCGAAAGCTATTTGTCACCGGCCTACCATCCCTTGTGCGATGGCATTGCCTTGGAAGGCACTCGCATTGGCGCTGCTGCACTGCATACAGCTGTGCATGAGCCTAGCAACCTCAAAGCCCGCAGCGACATGATGATGTCGTCCATGATGGGCGCCATTGCCTTCCAAAAAGATTTGGGTGCTGTGCACTCCTGCGCCCATGCCTTGGGTGCCGTGGTTGACATGCACCACGGCTTGGCCAACGCGCTCATGATCGATGTGGTGATGGCTTGGAACTACGAAGCCGTGCCTGAAAAATTCAACGAACTTGCGCACGTTTGCAATGTCAAAGGCGGCGGCAGTGCCTTTGTGACTTGGCTCAAAGAATTGAAAGCGTCGATTGGCATCACGGGCACTTTGTCTTCGTACGGTGTCAAACCAGAACACATGGCGCGCTTGGTCCAAATTGCCACGGCCGATATTTGCCATCAAACCAACCCGCGCCCTTGCACCTCAGCTGATTTTGAAAAGCTATTCAAGGCTGCCATTTAATTTTGGATGGGGTCATCATGTCTTCTAATTCCAAACGTCTGAAAATTGGTGTCTCTGCTTGCTTCTTTCACCCTGACAACGAACGCGTGATCTTCAAGGGCAAGACGCTTCAATACGTTGAGCAGTCGGTGATGCATTGGGTCATGTCGCAAGGCGACTTGGCGGTCATGATTCCATCGCCCGAAGGTGATACGCAAGTGGGCGATGCGCAAATCGCTGACTATGCGCAATGGTTAGACGGCGTGGTGCTAATGGGCGGCAGCGATGTGTGGCCGGGAAGTTATGGCGAAGAAGTTTTGGACGCGCGCTGGGCAGGCGACCGTGTGCGCGATGCTTATGAAAAGAAGCTGATTGAATCTTTTGTGGCTGCTGGTAAGCCGGTGCTGGGCGTATGCCGAGGCATGCAAATGATCAATGTGGCTTTTGGCGGCACTTTGTACCAAGACATTGCCACGCAAAGACCCGATGCCCTGATGCACCGAGACGGCGTGAAGTACGATCTCAATTTGCACGAGGTGCAGTTCGAACCCAATAGCAAATTGTCTAAGTTATTGGGCGGCGCCACCAAAGCCAAAGTCAACAGCATTCACCATCAAGGCGTGAAAGATTTGGCCGCCAACTTTGTGGTGGAAGCTTTCTGCCCTCACGACCACATTCCAGAAGCCATTCGTTTACAAGGCGACGCTTATGTGGCTGCCGTGCAATGGCATCCTGAGTTTCACAAATCGACCTTAGGCACCTTGAATGACGCGCCTATTCTGACTGACTTTTTAAATGCAGCACGTAAGAAGCAATAAGCTTAGGCGTACCTTCTTCAAATAAAAAACCGTACCACATTGGATTTGTATGAAACTGCTTGACGTCGTCAACCCTGCCACCGATGAACTGATTACTCAACTTCGCATCGATGATGGCGCAGCCGTGGCCATCAAGGCCCAAAAAGCACGCAACGCACAAGCTGCATGGGCTGCTAAGCCTTTGGCAGATCGCATAGTGTGCATTCAACGCTTTCGAGGTTTGGTTGTAGCGCAACTTGAAGACTTGGCCAAAACCATGACCCAAGAAACCGGCAAGCCGCTGGCCCACTCGCGAAATGAGTTGAACGGCTTCTTAGGTCGTGTCGACTTCTTCTTGTCAGAAGCCGAAGCAGTTCTGAAAACCGAAACGGTTTACAAACAAGACGGCATGTGCGAGCAAATTCAGCACATTCCCCTTGGCTTGATTGGCAACATTTCTGCATGGAACTACCCGTGGTTTGTGGGCGGCAATGTGTTTGTACCTGGCCTGCTCATGGGCAACGCCATTTTGTACAAACCGTCAGAATTCGCAGCCATGAGCGGCATGGCCATAGCCCGTTTGCTACACGAGGCCGGCATTCCCCAAGACGTGTTTGCCACGCTCATTGGTGCCGCTGACACTGGCAATGCTTTGCTTGCACAACAACTCGATGGTATGTTTTTCACAGGCTCATTGGCCACGGGACAGCACATTGCCAACGTCATGGGGCCGCGTATGACCAAGCTGCAATTGGAGTTGGGCGGCAAAGATCCCACCTATGTTTGCGCCGATGCCGACCCCGTAGCCGCCGCACAATCATTGGCCGATGGCGCCATGTACAACGCAGGTCAAAGTTGCTGCTCCGTCGAGCGCATTTACGTGCATGCCAGCATTCACGACCAATTCGTTCAAGCCTTGGTCGACACCGTTCGCACTTTCAAAATGGGCGATCCCATGGCCGCGGACACCTACTTGGGTCCGCTGACACGCGCACCTCAACTGAAAGTTTTGGAAGATCAAATTGCCGATGCCAAAGCCAAAGGCGCGCGTTGCTTGTTGGGGGGGCAACGCAGCCAAGGCCCCATGGGTGGCAAAGGCAATTGGTTTGAGGCTACGGTGTTTGACAACGTGAACCACAGCATGTCCCTCATGCGCGAAGAAAGTTTTGGGCCCATCATTGGCATCCAAAAAGTAAGTAGCGATGCAGAGGCCATTCGCCTCATGAACGACACCGTGTATGGCCTGACCGCAGGCGTCTACACACCCAACGAACAACTAGCACGCGAAGTCCTTTCGCAAGTTCGCGCAGGCTCTGTCTACTGGAACTGCTGTGACCGCGTCAGCCCACGCTTGCCATGGAGTGGCTATGGCCACTCAGGCATTGGCCTGACATTGTCGCGCGAAGGCATGGCCACTTTCACACGGCCCAAAGCTTGGCACTTGCGCAGCAACTGACATGCGCCTGGCCTTGTTTGACTTAGACCACACGCTGCTCGATGGCGACAGCGATCAACTGTGGTGTGACTTTCTCATTGACAAAGGCTTGCTCGACAAGACCATCTTTTCTGCCAAAAACGAAGCCATGGCGCAAGACTACAAAACGGGTGCCGTCAATGTGCAGGTATTTTGTGAATTTTACATTGGCACCTTGACGCTCAAATCACCTGCTGACTGGGAAGCAATTCGTCAAGAATTTTTAAGCACATGGATAGCCCCGCGTTTGTGCGCCGGTGGCAAAGCACAAATCAAAAACCATCAAGCCAAGGGCGATCGAGTGGTCATGACCACCGCCACCAACCGCTTCATCACTGAATTGACAGCCCAACACTTAGGCGTGCAAGACCTCATTGCCACCGATGCTGAAATACAAAAGGGTTTGTTCACCGGCAAAACAGCTGGTGTGCTGAACATGCGCGAAGGCAAAGTCACCCGCCTTAAGATGTGGTGCAAGGCGCAAGCATTAGACTGGGCTCAGCTTGAAACTTGGGGCTACAGCGATTCCATCAACGACCTGCCACTCTTAGAAGCCGTCACGCACGCCACCGTGACACAAGGCGACTTGAAGTTAAGGGCGGAGGCCGCCAAACGGGGTTGGCCCCAAATTGAGTGGTTTTAGTCAAGCCGTTTTAATTTTTTAGCCAACACAGGATTCACATGACGAGCACTGTATTCACCGACATTGACTGGGACAAAGACGGTAAGCAAATTGGTACGCTCAACCTGCCCCACTCGCCCGACGACGATGCATGGGGTGTCATTCCGTTTCCCGCTGCTTCCATCAAAAATGGCAAAGGCCCAGTGGTGGTGCTGACTGGCGCAGTTCATGGCGACGAGTACGAAGGCCCCATCGTCATTTCGGAGTTGATGCGCAACATCGAAGCCCAGGATGTTATGGGTCAACTGATCTTGCTCCCCACCTTCAATGCGCCAGCCTTAAAAGCGGGGCGACGCACATCCCCCATCGATCAACTGAACCTGAACCGCGTCTTTCCAGGTGATGACTACGGCTTACCAACGCAGCAAATTGCCAGGTATGTCACTGACCATCTTTTTAGCAAGGCGAATTTCTACATTGACTTGCATGCGGGTGGCCGTTCCTTGTTTATCCAGCCTAGCGCCCATGTGGTCATGGCAGAGGGCATGCCCGCTGAACTCATTCAAGCCAATGCACGCTTAGCGGAGGCATTTGGCGTAGGCATCACCGTTCAGACCAGCAATATGGGCGACTACCGAACCTCTGCCGGGTATGTCACCTTCAAGGGCATTCCCATGCTTGCCGCCGAAATGGGCATGGGCGGTTGGGCCACGGCAGACTCTGTTCGGGCCACACGTGAAGCCACACACAGAGTGCTCAAGCACACCGGAGTATTGCCAAATATCCAAACTTATCCAGGCGAAAAAACGCAATGGACGCGCATTAATGGCACTGAAGCCTACGTGTTTGCACCCATGGATGGCTACTTCGAAAGATACTTCGCGCTAGGCGATGAGATTCAAAAAGGACAAGTGGCAGGTTTAATGCACCACTTAAACCGACCCAACCTAGAGCCCGAGGCTGTGTACTTTCAATCAAGCGGCACGCTCTACGCCCACGGTTTAATTGGGCAAGTCCGTGCGGGGCAAAATTTGGCGGTGTTGATTCAGAAAGTTGACTCGCCTATTTAGGCATCAGTCGCAGAGCTTCACTAGGTGGTGCGCTGCGCTGCGGTCACGCTAATTTCAACACCGTATTCTTTTCCTGCCAATCGTGAAACCTCAACCGTGGCTCTGGCAGGCGTTGCGCCTGGTACGACCCACTCTTCCCAGGCACGGTTCATGTCTCCAAAGGTGTCCATGTTGGTCAAATAAATAGTGGCCATCAAAACTCTTGATTTGTCACTGTTATTTTTTTCTAGCAGGCGATCAATGCTGGCCAATGTTTGTTGGGTTTGGATATAAATATCTGGCACACAGTGGTCGTTAGCAACCTGCCCTGTTAGATAGACAGTGCCGTTAAAAGCAACTGCCTCGGACAAACGTTTGCCAGTTTCAAATCTTTGGATGCTCATCAATCAACTCCAATAGGAAAAGTGTTTTTATTTAGATTTTGGCTGCCCAATGTATTGCGTCAAAATCAGAAGAACTGAAGTGATCAACACGATGAGTGTAGAAATTGCGGCAATGGTGGGGTCTACCTGATCTCGCAGCGCGTTGAACATGTTGCGTGTCAAGGTTGAGTTATCGCCACCGGATACAAACAGCGCCACAATGATTTCATCAAACGAAGTTAAAAATGCCAGTACGGCACCCGATACAACAGAAAACTTAATTTGGGGCAAGGTGACCGACCAAAAAGCATACAACGGTGAAGCACCCAAACTTCGCGCAACCCGTTCTTGATCCATGTCATAAGATTTAAGCGCAGAGCCTACCACCAACATCACCACGGGAATGGCCAGCATGCAGTGCGCCAAAACCAAGCCTAGCAATGTGTTCACTAATTTAAGTTTGACATAGGCATAGAAAACGCCAATTCCAATCAAGATGACAGGCACAACCATGGGTGTCAACAGCAACATCCAAATTAAGTTCACATGCTTGAAGCGAGATGTGTGCAGACCATAAGCCGCCATAGTGGCCATGGGCGTTGCAAGCAGCGCAGTGAGCAAGCCGGCCTTCAAAGACGTGGCCGTTGCCTGCATCCACGACGCAGAGTTGAAATAAGCCTCATACCACCTGAAAGACCATTTTCTAGGCGGAAACTCCAAATACTGAGAAGCAGAAAAAGACATGGGCACCACCAACAAAGTGGGAATGACCAAGAAAATCATGACCACTACGGCCACGACATAAAGCCACAACCGAGACCGATGCGTAATTTGGGTGTCTGTTGCAGGTTGGCTTAACCACGTCATGTTTTGACCACCTGATTCATGGGATTGGAAATTTTCATGAGTTTCATGAAAATCCAAATCAACAAGGCAGTCAAGGCCAGCAAAACCACCCCTAACGCACTGGCTGCGCCCCAATTAAAAAAGATTTCAATGTCATTGGCAATCCGGCTGGACACCATGATGACTTTACCGCCGCCCAGAACGGCAGGGGTTATATAAAAGCCAAGGCACAAGATGAAAACAATCAAAGCGCCAGTCGCCATTCCCGGCAAGGCCAATGGGAAAAACACCGACCAAAATGTTTTCAGGGGGCTGGCCCCTAAATTGGCGGCAGCTCGAAGATAATTTCTGTCGATCGCCCTCATGGATGAGTACAGCGGCAAAATTAAAAAGGGCAACATCACATGAACCGTTCCAATGAGAGTGCCCAGCATGTTGTGAACCAAAGCAATGGGCTCAGTCCACAAACCCAATTCAATGGCCCAATTGTTAATGAGCCCCTTGCGTTGTAACAACACAAGCCAAGCGTAAGTACGAACCAACAACGAAGTCCACAAAGGCAGGAGAACCGCAATCATGCAAATGTTGGCAGCACGCTTGGGCAGCTCTGATAAAAAATAAGCCAAGGGGTAGCCGATGACAAGGCAAATTGCGGTGGTCAAAAAACTCACCTCAAATGTGGCTCTGAAGGTTCTAAAGTAAGAAGGCTGCTCCCACATGCGCACATAATGTTCAGTGGTGTAGGCACCAGTATCTGACAACAATGACAAGTAAAAAAGCCAGCCCACTGGCAGAACCATGGTGATCACAATGAGCAACATGGCAGGGGTTACCAAGCCCAGCAACCACAGTCGCTCAATGCTGTCTGCGCGCTTGAGCGCCAGTGCATTGGGCAATGTGCTCAAGAAGTGCCTCCCTCTTCGCTTAAAACCACAGTGTCCTGCACGGACACAGCCAGCCGAAGCAAAGCACCTGTCAATAGATTGGGGTGGTTCTGCAACTCGACTGAAGGCATTCGAACCTGCACTCCGATGTCGTTAGGCAGCTTCACCTCCAAAAGAGAGCTGTCACCTTGATAAACCACATGAACCAACTGACCTGAAAATTCATTGAAATCAGCGTTTAAATGCTCCTGAGCCCCAAGGACCCTCAGGCGCTCAGGGCGAAGCATGAGAAGTGCTGCACCATGACGCGAGTCATTGTGAAGGGTCTTGAAAGAGAAATTTGAAAACCTGGCGATACCGTTTTCAATTTGCACAGATACAAAAGTAGATTCGCCAATGAACTCAGCAACAAATTTGTTCAGCGGTCTTTCGTAAATGGCGCGGGGCGTATCCAACTGCATGATCTTGCCGAAATTAATCACCGCTATTCGATCGGACATGGTCAATGCTTCACGCTGATCATGCGTCACGTAGACGGTTGTCATGCCTAATTTCTCATGCAACTGCCGCAATTCAATTTGCATGTGCTCGCGCAGTTGTTTGTCTAGCGCAGAGAGCGGTTCATCCATGAGCATGATGCGAGGCTCAAAGACCATGGCTCTGGCCAGCGCCACCCGTTGCTTTTGACCGCCTGACAATTGGTCGATGCCGCGTTTTCCGTAGCCTCCCAAGCGCACCATTTCGAGAGATCGCTCGACTCGCTCTTGGGCTTCTAGCCCTTTCACACCCCTTATCTTTAAGGGGTAAGCCACATTTTCAGCCACAGTCATGTGGGGGAATAAGGCGTAATTTTGGAACACCATACCCACATCGCGCTGATGGGGCGGCACACAAACCATCTCTGTATCGCCAAACTTAACACTACCGCCATCGGGTCTGGTAAAGCCAGCCAATACGGTGAGAAGCGTGGTCTTGCCAGAGCCCGAAGGCCCCAGCAAGGTTAAAAATTCACCACTTTTAATTTCCAAATCAACATGATCTAAAGCATAAGTTGAACCATATTTTTTCGTGATCTGCTCAATGGAAATTGGTAAAGAGGCGTTTTTCACGGGCAATCTTCAGAAGTTATTCGGTCAACATGTTTTGATAAAGTTCGGAAGCACGGCCCTCAAACTTGGTATACCAAGCCAAGTCAATCGGCACTTGTTTCACAGCATTATCTGGATGCGAAGGCAAAGTTTTGGCATAGGCAGGGCTAATGGCCGTGCCTTCATAGGCTTTTTTATTGGTCGGTCCGTAAGTGATGTACTTGGTGAATTCAGCCTGGTATTGAGGCTTGCTAATTTCATTCAAGAATCTCATGGCCAAGGCCTTATTGGGCGCACCCTTTGGCACACCAAAGCAGTCGTAATCTAACAAGCCTTGGTTAAATGTGTACGCGACTTGAGCACCGTCCTTGGCCGCCACATCGAAACGACCGTTCCATCCTGTGATCATGTCCACTTCGCCATCCTTCATCAGTTGTGCATGCTGTGCACCCGATGACCACCAAACAGCTACATGGGGTTTCAGCTCTTTGATTTTCTTAATGGCACGCTCTATACCGCCCGGTGCTGAGAGCACCTCATAGACCTTGTTGGGCGGCACACCATCTGCCATCAACGCAGGCTCGAGAGCGCCGGCAACACCCTTGCGATAAGAACGCTTACCAGGGAATTTTTTCACGTCCCAAAAGTCAGCCCAACTTTGAGGACCATTTCTGCCGTACGTTTTAGTGTTCCAGGCTAGCACCGTAGAAAACACATCGCCACCGACACAATGCTCTTGCGTGTAGCCCGGCGCAAATGAAGACACATCAATGGTCTTGTAGTCTAAAGATTCAAGCAAGCCTTCAGCTCCAGCACGTGCAGCGCTGCCTGATCCACTGGCAACAATGTCCCAAGTCACTGCACCGGCTTTCACCTTCAACCGTAAGTCTGCAATGCCTGTATAGGTTTCTTCTTTGACGGTAATGCCCAAGGCTTTTGCAGCAGGCTGAAATAAAGCTTTGCTTTGACCTTCTTGGTAAGCACCCCCGAACGAGACAATTGTCAATTGGGCGCTTGCATGGCCCACCCATGCCATGGCGGCTACGAACGCACTGACCGATACTACTTTTTTAAAAATTTGCTGTCTCAACATTGCCATTCTCCTTTGATTAAAAGTCATGAAAACCAACTAGAACCGAAAATTTTTTAAACCACTACAGCTCAAATGTAGAAATTGATTGGCATCCTCCAAAGTGCCATTACAGAAACTTCACCATACCAATTTCAAAACACCTTCGCAAGCTTAAATTCGCGCCACCACACTTTTGGTCTTGCAATAACTCCCTACCGCCTCCAGCCCTTTCTCGCGACCAAAGCCAGAGTGTTTATTGCCACCAAAAGGGACCGCAATACCTCCCGCAAAATACTCGTTCACATAAACCTGACCGGCATCTATCTGCTGCGCCAATCGATGCGCTGCACTCAAGTCCTTGGTGAAAACCCCTGCTACCAAGCCAAACTCTGTGCCATTGGCCAAATGAACTGCTTCTTCCATGTCGTCAAATGTTTGAATGCAAAGGACAGGGCCAAATATTTCCTGTTGCACCGCAGCATCAAGCAAGGGCACCCGGTCTAACAAAGTAGGTTCGTAAAACCAACCAAGCCCTGTAGCGGGGTCGGTCGAAATCTGGCCACCGCAAAGCACCTGAATTCCTCGCGATTTGGCCGACTCAACATGGCCAGACACACGCTTTAATTGCAACTCAGAGTTGACGGGGCCCATACCTGAATTTCTAAGGCCGTGTCCTAAGTGAATGGCTTTGGTTTTTTTCAAAACCTTTTCTATCAGCGCATCGTGAATTGAGTCATGTACCAGCAAGCGAGAACCCGCTGAACATATCTGACCTGCATTTTCAAAAATGCCTGCAATCACATTGTCCGCTGTGAGTTCTAAATCGCAATCAGCCAACGCAACAATGGGTGACTTCCCGCCCAACTCCAACAACAGGTGAGTGATGTTTGTCGCCGCTTCACGCATCACATCGATGCCAGTGGTGACAGAGCCTGTAAACGTGATGTGATGAACGCCAGGGTGCTTCACCAAGGCCGCGCCAGCGGCCTGCCCCGTCCCTGTGATGACATTGAAAACACCTTTTGGCAAATCCGCTTCGATGCACAACTCAGCCAACATCAATGCGGTTAAGGGCGTTTGCTCTGCAGGTTTTGCAACCACCGTGCAGCCAGCAGCAAGAGCAGGTGCAATCCCCCTGGCTGCCGTTGAAAGTGGGTAATTCCAAGGAATGATGTGAGCCGTTACACCCAGGGGTTCATTCAATGTGTAAGCCACATAATCGGGACCGAGTGGAATACTGATGCCTTGGTATTTATCGGAGGCGCCTGCGTAGTAGTCAAAACAATTGGCCGCACCCGCTACATCGCCCATCGCTTCATCTAAGCGTTTGCCAGAGTCCAAGGCTTCTACAAAGGAAAGTCTGTCTGAATTTTTTCGAATCAACTCAGCGATATTTCTTAAGAGCTTTCCTCGCTGCGAGGGGGTGAAACGCGACCACTCGCCTTTCAGTGCTTTTTGAGAAGATA
>B570J14230_10000106_pt1 | contig 28501 bp, 67 predicted proteins | sample LakMenepilimnion_3_FD_14230 | JGI IMG/M metagenome (IMG submission 14230) | reverse complement strand
GGGGGGATACTAATCTTTAAATTCAACCCCCAAACTTTAACTCAATAATATGTTTCATACAATTTTGTTTGATGATGGCTTGTTGGTGACAATAATCTTTAAATTGTTCACATAACTCCTCCAGTTGATGAACTGAATGATTACCCTTACCCTCAAAGAATGGCTCTTTTATCTGTACCCCTTTATAATATATTGGTGTATAGATGTAATCATCCATATAAACTAAGTGTTCTTTTTTAATTTGTGTCATTATTATATATTTTATTAATTAATACTCCAAACTTTTGAAACTTAAAATTTTCCAAAAAAATTTTTAAAAAATCCCCTCACCTTTTAGAAGGGGGTCGACTTTATAAAATCTTAATATCTTTAGTTTGTTCAATAATCACGAACGCGGAATAATATTGAACAAGATTTGTTTTATAATTTGTAAAATGAAAAGGTCCTAAAATGTAAAATGAAAAATTCCCAGAAAATTTTCTCACACCATCACCCCCCACATACTACCCCTAAAAACCCGCCCACCAGGAGAGGGGATACTGGGGGGACCCCCATAGGAGGAGAGCGCTTAGGGGGGGAGGGAGGGGTTTAAGCCCTTTCCCTCCCCACAAGTGTCCCTACTACTTCTTTGTGGTATCTACGCCCGTTGTTGTGGTTGTTGATACCGCTGTGGTGTCTACTGTAAGAGTATCAACTACTACTACTGTAGAATCTACAGCTGTAACAGTTCCTTCCGGTCCAGACCCACATGATGTCAAACCTACTAAGGCGATTGACAAGATCATGATCATTTTTTTCATATAGTTATATTGTTTTAAGTTACAAATATATATATAATAAAATTAAAAAACAACTTTTATTTGTTAAATAATTAATTATTTTTTATAGGGGTAGATATATTTCATCAGCGAATCCCAATGAGATAGTTTCTTCCGGTGAGAGTATGGTATCAAAGTTTAACATTTCTTTTAGTATGGTTCTATATTCTTCTCTCCTAATATCATTCTTCCTGGAGAATGTATACTTAACTCCCCCGATCTTATTGGTGGGGTAATCAAATTCCTTTTGTTTATTCATTATGGATTGAAATGTATTAACCATATAAGGTATACCTTGTTCCAGTTCCTTCTTCATTAGTTTATCCAGGTATATGTTTTCCATACTATGGTTAAGTCTTTTACATTCCTCCGCCCACTTCTCCACCATCTTGGCGTGACCATACTTCCCATCATAACCATAGTGGATCATGAACCTTGAACTGGGTAACATTATTCTTTTATCCGCGGCCTGTAAGATTATTGATCCCATTGACATCGCGTGACCATATACCTTAATGGTACAATGACACTTGGATGTATTGATCGAATCATAGATGGCCATTCCGTGATACCAGTCACCCCCAGGATTATTCATAATGATGGTGATGGGTTTATCATTCTTTGATTCCAATACGTGAATACCCTTGATGAAGTATTCAGCCATAAAGTTATCCACTCCGGTTTCAGAACCCTCACTATCAGAACCTACTGATCCCATAAACAATGTTCTATTATCCACATCCAAATTAAGGTCGTACCACCTATCAATGTTTTCTCTTACTATTCCCGCCATAATAAACTATTTTAATTAATTGTTTCATTTATAAATATTTCTATCATAACCTCGGTCATTCCGTTATTTATATCCACATCAATGTGTTTATAATCTGTGGGGTAATCTAAATCTAAGTGGTGTTTAATATAAGATTGGCTTATAGTATCTCTTATACTATATAAACAATCTTCAATCTTATCATAATCTTTAACACTCACAACACTGGGTACACCCCAATCTAATGTTAATAAAGTAAATACCTGATCCTCTATCCGGATTGGAATATTCATAACACTCTTATCACCTTTAACTACTATTAATCTTAACCCCTTCATTATTTCATCTTTATATCGTATTCTATTATCCCGTTGGTGGGGTCAACATCAAGATCCACCAAAGAGTATTCCTTTCTTTCAATACCATAGGTTTCTTCAATCCATAATTCCATAACAATATCACTAACTTGGAACATTGGATCATGAAGTCTTACTACATTTTTTTCACTTACATCATCCATTTCAGGTCCCCATTCTTGTAGGGGTAATGTAACAAGATAAAACATCTTATCGGAGATGTTATGTGTACGTTCCAATAATTTATTAGAGTTATTTGGTTCTATGGTAATTTTAAGTTTTTTCATATCTGTTTAAAAGGGGGTTTAGTTCAAGTGTATCTCACAATATACTTCATTATTTTCAACATATAGATCCTGGAAGTAATAATCATCCTCATCAAAACCAAAATGTTTATTAACAACTAAATGAGCCATTCTTTTCATTAAGTTCCACATATCATCATAATCTTTATCATCTGTGGGTAAATCGTAATCTGAGTCATGTAAACCATTAAATAGGTCGTATAAGTTATCTTTTATTTTAAAAACCTTATCCACGGCCTGATCCATCTCTATTTCTCGTTGACTGTTCATTGATTTTTCTTTCCAAATTATAATTCTAAAATCTTTCATGATATAAATATACAATAAATATTAGGATAATCCAATTAATTTCCGTAATTTCGTACTGTCGGTAATGTAAATTGAGACGGGCTGGAAACCAAGGGGGTTCTTGGAGTGTGGACTCCACCCTACCTTTTTTTAAAAAATAAGGGATTTCACCCCCCACCGAAAAATTAACATAAATAATTTGTTTATATGGAATATAATCCATACCTTAGTGGTAAATTAATTAATATGACACAGGAAGAAAGATATCAAGAATTTATGTTGGATCGATTACATAAAGATCTATCATCTTATGAACTTTATTATAGTGAACTTTTGGAATCTTGGTGGTGGATTAACCCCACGACAAAGGAATGGAGATTGGAGTTTGAGGTGTCCGGAACATTGTGGTGGTCTTATAACTGGGGGACATCCTTTATGAGTTTAACCGGGTCGGATGAACCAGAGTTTGTAGACCTAATCAAAGAATATGTTACCAACATCATTACCAATGTTAAACACACAGTCACAGCGAAACTGGATACTCAACCGGAGGGGGATGTAGAAAAAATATTAGAAGATAGTAATGGTTAAAGAGGTAAAATCATCGTCCATAGTAGTTACATTTAAAATAAAATTTAAATCAACTGGTACAGTAGGTCAAAGTATAGAAGGTATAATAGAAAATGGAAAGAGATTTGATAAAAATTGTAAAGTGGACACATAGGGGTAAAGAACAATGTATAATTAACCCCACCACAGGTATAATAAAATGTCAAACCACGGAAGAAATAATAAAAAATGGGAAAAGATATGATAAAGAATGTAAAATCAATAGTATCTTCAGACATAATGATGTCAGGGGTAAATGAAACTCATATTATAACCCAGATATCAAAAGTGAAGAGACTATTACCAGATTTCAATACCGGTCTATTCCAGAAGTATAAACTATTAGAAGTATTAAGAAATGGAAAAAGGATTTATTAAAAAAGTACGTTATAGTAAATTAAAACAAATATTCACCATTGAACAAGAAGTATTATATAGGGGTATAAAAATTAACGAAGTTAGATGTAGTCACCCCCAGTATAATTTTCAATATAATAATGTGGTGAATAAAATATTAGAAACCTCAATCCATATAGAAAATGATAACTACAACATTAACCCATAGTCTGGATCAAATATCAAAGATTGATATGATCTTAGATACCGGAACAATTGTTAAAAACGTTAAGGTGAGGTGGGGTGGAGATTATATGGTTAATATGGTATTAAAATCCCCCCCAATTAAGAATGGTAACAGAAGTTAAGTCAAGAGAAAAAGCGTCATGGAAAATAATACCCCAATACTTAGAAACATTGAGTGTAGATAATCCATATCCGGATCAATCCACTTGGATAATTAATGAAATATTAAAATCCCCCCCGATCAGGGAATGTAAGATTAAAGGGGGACGGCCGGAATAGTTCCGATTATAATATAATAATTTAACAAATAAAATTAGGATATATAAAATTAATTTAGTACATTTACAGTATGATAAAATAAGGAATAGTACATAGTCAAAATAGAGGAAAGGGGGTAACTCATCTCAAAAAAGGGGGATTTGTTAATAACTTTTTGAAACTTTCCGGGGGGGAATTATCGTGAGTTTGTGGAAGGGGCGATATGGATTGAGTATTTATACCCCAGTTGTAGAAGTAATACCCCTTCAGTAAATGGTAAACCCACTACTGTAAACTATAACCCCCCTATTGTACCATCAATTACCCCTATTTTTATCGGTAATCTTTATCATTTTATGATATTCTCACAATACCCCCATTTTAGGGGTAGAGGCGGTTATCAGACGATTAAGTACATTTAAATGACATTTAACATATCAGATTCTTTCTTAGTGACATTATCTTTTTATACACATTATACCCCCTCATATTTCTTTTACCTCTCTTAGATTTAATATATGGATATACGAATATTTGATATACTGATTAAGATGAAACTTAATGTATCTGATGTTAAATTAGTTTTTACCTTCCTATCTGATTGTGGTTATTCTGAATCTGAAATTACTTCCATATGGTTTGGGTATTTTAAATTTATTACCGGTATAGATTTTACTCCTGTAACCTGGTTAAATTATGTTTATGATTCTCCCACCATTTCTTCTGAGAGTGATTTTGATATGATGATTAGAAATGATGATTTAACTATTATTACCTATGACCTAAGTTTAAATTATCATACATGGGTTCATACAATATGGTTTAACCATTCCATTGTTTCATCATTGGAGTATTTTGTTAAGGATGTTAATTTTGTTTTACATATATGGATAAAGGATAATTCTTTTTTTGATGATTCCATATTGGATAATTACTCTATGGGTTATTTTTAATTATACTAGTTCTGTATACTTTTATCTCTTTCTTTATTATTTATACTATATTGGTATAGTATTATATTATTACTATTAGTATTATTTCCCCCGGTTGTGGTTCTTTTATTTATACCCCCGTTAATTAATATAAAATCCAACATATTTATAATATAGATGAAAAACCTTATTAGAACCATATTAAAAGAAACCGTTGACAATAGAATCGTTGATGTCCTAATTAAATTAAATTTAAATGATTATAAGAAAATTAAAGAATTTTTAGAGGAAGCTGGATATGATTCTAAAGAAATTAATGAAATTTATTATAGTTACTTTAAATCCATCAGTGGATTAGAATTGACACCTATGAACTGGATGAATTATTATTTTAGTCCAGATAAACTAGAAGTTGTTAAAGATGATGAATATAAAAATTCTATTTTCTTTAAGAAAGATGGGAAAGTTGTGATGGAAGAGAATAAAAAAAGTAGGTATTTTTGGTTTAGTTATAAAGAAATTTGGTCATTTTTTGAATCGTTTTTTGGTATGGAATACGAACAAATGCGGGAAGTTTTGAGATACTGGTTGGAGGAGACTCTCAAATTAAAGGGTTATACACCCAAATCAACCAACGGCTATCGCTGGTAACGTTGGAGGAGACTCTCAAATTAAAGGGTTATACATCACACATTTTGTGTGAAGTTTTAAATTAAAAAAGATATTTATATTAAATGAAACAACTAATTAAGAAAATATTAAAAGAATCCTTTGATAATAGAATTATTGATGTATTAATTAAATTAAATTTGACCAATACTAAAGAAATTGAAGAGTTTTTAAAAAAAGTTGGATATGATTCTAAAGAAATTGATGAGATTTATAATAGTTACTTTAAAACCATTAGTGGTATGGATTTGACACCATCCAATTGGATGAATTTTTATTTTAATCCTGATCAACTTGATATTATTGATAATGATGTTGTACCAGTTCTTGATATGGATTCCATTTATTATTCAAAAGATGGTAAAATTGTTATGGAATATCATCCACCAAATAATGGTTTTTGGGTTGATAAAAGTAGTATATGGTCACCGATTCAAATAATATTTGATTTAGATCTACATGAAATGAGATCTCATTTAGATAGGTGGTTAAAAAATTATATGGGTATAGAAAATAGTAAAATTAATCCCCTTACCGGTGGATGGTATTAATAAAGTTAATGTAGTTATCAACTATTTATATTAAATGAAAAAACTAATTAAACAAATATTAAAAGAAACCGTTGATAATAGAATTGTTGATGTGTTGATTAAAATGAATTTAACTTCTTACAAAGATATTAAGAACTTTTTAGAGGAAGCTGGTTATGATGAAAATGAAATTAAAGAAATTTTTAAAACCATCAGAGAACCTCATTTAAATAAAGTGATAGGTATATTACAAAAAAAATATCCCAACCCTATGGAAGACCTTTTTGGTAGTGTACTTTATTTAAAAGGTATTGGTTTTAGTGATGATGAGATTAGTAAAATATTTAAACATTATACTAAAGAAATCTATTCAAATTACTTTAAATCCATTAGTGGATTAAAATTAACTCCCTCTAACTGGATGAACTTTTACTTTAGTCCTGATCAATTGGAAATTGTTAAATCTGAATATTATCCTAAGTCAATTTTTTTTAAAAAAGATGGAAAAGTTGTTATAGAACAGGATAAAAAAACTAAACAATTTTTGTTTGATTATGATGAAATTTGGTTATTTTTTGAATTTGTTTTTGGTATGAAATATCATCAAAAAGAGGTGGTTCTAAGTTCCTGGGTAGAAGATACTTTCAATTTAAAGGGGTATACAGCCTCACTATTGATGAAAAAAGCCTTATAATTGGCCATAACCCTACCAATTACTACACTTACGGCTAAATATAAAAAATATTTTAAATTTTAACATATTTTATTTTGTTTTATAAAATATTATCCTTACATTTGTCACATTGTTTGTTGTCTCTGGATGTAAAACGTTATTGAGGTTTATTTGATAGTTTTCCACATTAACACATCCAGTGTTATTAGGTGTTGGGTTAGTAGTTTGGTTGTCATGGGCCGGGTTTGGCTACTAACTCACACTTAATAAATTTGTTTATTTAAAATATATTCCATATCTTCGTAAAAAATAAAAATATGTCTAAACTTATCATCGCTGGAAGTAGAACATTTAATGACTACGACCTCCTTAAAACTAATGTTACTAATCTTGATACCATCACTGAAATAGTTAGTGGTACAGCTAAGGGAGCTGATCTATTAGGTGAACGTTACGCTATTGAGAATAATATCCCCATTAAAAAGTTTTTACCTAATTGGGCTAAGTTCGGTAAGTCCGCTGGGTTTCTTAGAAACAAGGAGATGGCCGAATACGCTGACACATTAATTGTGTTCTGGGACGGAAAATCTAAGGGTACTAAACATATGATTGATTTGGGTCATACCAATAAACTTAATGTCACTGTGGTATTATTCTAAAGTTATGGGAAAAGATATTTTAACAGTATTCGTTGACCGGATGAAAAAACTTGGTATTGAGGTTAAGTTAAGTGGTAACTATCCTTGGATATATATTCACACTATTAATGGTGTTCGTGTCACTGAACAATTTATGGCCAATCACGGATTCACCATCGCGTTCTTACCGGTTAAACTTGGTGAAGAATTAAGGTTTACCGACATTGGAGAGATCTTTAAATTAATTAGAAAATATAGATAATGATGAAAGAAGAAATTAAAAAACGAAAAGAGTTGGTCAGGTTAATATCCTTTATCCCAACGGCCGCGATAATTCCAATATTCCCAATCAATATAGTTTTACTTGGGATACAATTAACTTGTCTTTGTTTAATGTTTTGGGTTGGTTGGGAATATAATAAATAAACTAATATAAATAAATAAGATGAATAAAGAATTTGTAATACCTAAACAATGGTATATTAATGTCACCACCAAAGAACAAGCCAAGATAGTAGGAAGATGGTTTGACCAGAGTGAATTTGCTTGTTCCCAGACACCTAATTTTTATGAAACAGAAGGTGACCTAGATGTCTATGGTGGCGTATCACCAGGTAATGTGTATGGTAATAGTGTAGGAACATTAATCACATTTGAACAATTTGAAAAATATATCTTAAAGAATAAAACAAATATGAAAAAAGAAATAATCGGTTACAAATCACCAATAACTATGGGTGACCATCCAAAAGGAACATTATATATCAAATATAGTGGAAATAATGATTTATATATACCCAACAACACAATCAAAAACACTTATTCAGTACCTAAAGAAATAGTTGAAACATGGGAGCCTATCTATAAAGAAGACCAAACCAAAACATTAGTGTTAGGTACTGGTAGAATCAAGGTTGTGATTGGTAATGGTGTTGTTGTTGATGGTGAGAATGTAATTGTATACAAAGACCTACTTAATGTATATAGAATTATGACAGATAATAACACTAAGATAACTGGTTCTGGAACAAGCTACACCGTATCATTTCCTAAAGGAGTTAGAATTGGCTGTTCTGATTTTGAAATAAGTGAAATAGAACAAATCATTAATACCTATAACGAATTAAATAAATAATATGACAACAGAATTTACGACATTACAAGTACATGTACTAACAATACTAACATTATTAGGTATAGTTTTTCTCCCGTGGTTAATAGGTAAAGTGACTAATATTTTTATAGGTGATCAAGATGAGACTCCTGGTGAAACTTGGGGATTTGGATTGTTTATTACAACATTTGTTGTGGGGGTAGTATTCTTTCTTTACTTTACGTACACAATTATATACACTTGTTACATTATTAACTATAATAACTAATTTATGAAAGGTTTAAAAATATTATTTAGAGTACTATTGTTCGTAATAGTAACAACATTATTAATATGGCCGTGTATTGCTTGTATGTACGATCCTAAAGGAGAAACTGTTGGTTGGTGGATGCTTACAATAGTAATTGAAGGATTAAGTGTATTTGCGTGGATAATGTTTGGAAACCCAGAAAAATAAAACTAATGAAAAGAGAATTATATTGTCCTTCTTGTGGAAGTAAATTAAGTATTACTCATAAAGATCATTATCAAGATTTGAGTGAACATGTTTCAAATCCAAATGGAATTCCCTCACTTAAAGATGGGTATCAATGTCCTAATGAAGAATGTGTCGCCAATCAATGTGATGTTTCCTGGATTGAAGATGGTGATTGTTTTTTCGGTGAACGACCAGATAGTATAACGTATACTGATCTAGTTAAATCTTTAGAACAAACTACCGGTCATTCATTCGCCATTAATTCATGGAATTATCATTACCAATTAGGTAAAGATAAAATTAAAGAAAGAACCATTACGATAAAACTATTAAAATACAAAATTAATTTAATACCTAAAGAACTTGGTCATAAATTCCCAATTGAAAAAGAATATCAACCTTCTTGGTGGAAGTGGAAATTAGAATTTTGGAAGTTATCCGGAGAATACTCATACGTACATATTATCCCCTTCTGGAGAATGGTTAAATTCTCTGTTAAAGAATTTAAAAAAGAATATAAAAATTGTATAATCAATGGTAATCAAAGACAATTAAAAAAACTTAAACAAAGAGTTATGGGTTTAGATATTTGTGATCAGGTTGATAATAGATTTTATGTGAGATTTACAAAATTATGGCTTCAAATATTTCACCCATTCAAAGTTAGAAAAATAAATAAAATAATTAACGTATGACACCGACAGATCTTAGAATAGGAAACTATGTTTATTATGAACACACCACTCATATCATAAGTGGAATAATGGGTAACAACATATATTCATGGTGGGTAAAAGATGGAGAACCAGTAATTGAATACGAAGCTAAAGATGTTAGTGGTACTCAAGTAGAAAATCCATACATGGATGTTATTAGTCAGTATGAACCAATCCCATTAACAGAAGAATGGTTATTGAAGTTTGGTGGTACTTATAAGTCTTATGGTTATGGGGATAATGAATGGAAATCCTGGAATATAAATGGATTTCCATTTAGACAAAATGGAAATGGTATTACTTTTACATTAGGAGATAATGATATAGATTATGTACATGAACTTCAGAACTTGTTTTATGTTTTAAAGAAAGAACTTAAATTAAAATAGATATGAAAGTACAAGAATTAAGGGTAGGAAATTTTTATGATAATAATGGAGAACCTTGTATTGTTACCCCATGGACTATACAAGAAGTATTTGAGGCTGAAAGGAGTTGGTGTAAACCAATTCCATTAACTGAGGAATGGTTGTTGAAATTTGAATTTTGGACATCAGATTGGGATGTTCACTCAACTCTTAGAAAACAAGTATTAGATAGTTCTTTAGTTTATGATAAAGATAATAAAACATTTGACCTTGGAGATTTACTTAACATTAAAATTGAATATGTCCATCAATTACAGAACTTATACTTTGTATTAACAGGAGAAGAACTTAAATTAAAATAGATATGAAACCACAAGAACTTAGAATAGGAAATTTAGTAGATTTAGGTAATAGAATCACTAAGGTAATAGATATAGGACATAATTCATGTACTGTCGTTGACTTAGAGGAAACTCAAGACACATTGGAAAGTTATGAAAGAACCAAAGGTATTGTTCTAACAGACGATCACTTCATTGAATGGGGATTCTTTAAAAAAGATGATTACTGGTGTAGGGGTATAGAAGATAATAACTATTGTTTTAAGTATAGAGACTGGGCTAAAAATTGGGCTTTCTATCAAGAATATACTGATAGTGCTTTTGAACATGATGATGGAATGTATTACGTTGTATCATTTGATATTGAGTTTGTTCATCAGATACAGAACTTATGGTTTGGATTACTACATAAAGAAATAACAGATAAAGAAGATTAATATGAAAACACCAATGCATGAATTAATGGATATGCTTCAAGTACAAAATCCACTTAGAAATCAAATGCTTTTAAAAGAAAAAGAGTTAATAATTAAAACACACATTGAAGGACAGAAATCAATGAATTACGGAATGAATAGTTTTGAACATTTAGCAGAGGACTACTACAATAAAATACTAACAGACTAATATGAAAGGAATATTACATAAATCAGAAGGTAAGTGGTTGGTTAAATACACCACCTACAAAACAATACCAGGTATAAAAGGAGTAATGGGTAGTCATAGTAGAATACCTGAATCAAACTATATTCCTATGCATCCAGACCATATACTACATTACATTAAAGATGGTGATGAGTTTACTACTATAGATTTTGAAAAAGTACAAGAAGAAAGTGGTGTATATAACGATTATAAAGTTACTTGGTTTGCTAAACTAATTAACGAAGAAAAAAATACAAAACATAGTAAACAAAAGAAATACACTAATGTAATGTCTGAAAACAACATTAAAAGAATGTACACTGAACATGAAGTTATTAAATTAATGTCTATGGCCACTAGATGGGATACATTTAAAGAAGGTGATGTTGAATATAGTATGGATATGGATGAATTTTTTAAATATTTACTAAACAAATAAAATGAAAATAAAAACAGTTATTAACACACAAAAAGCGTTATCTAATTTGAAAGATTGTGTTGAATTAGAAATGTGTACACTTGATATTTCCGAAAGACCGGAATATGTTGAGTATTTTAAAGAGATAGAAAAAAGTATAATTAATGTACAAGATCGATTCCATCGTGAATGGATTTATAATAATAAAGTAACCAAAAATATATAATGGAAGAAATTACAATTTACAAGTTCCAATTAGAAAATATAATTGAAGCGTTAAGGATTACCAGTAATATCCATAATAGTAGTAAAGGATTAACATCCCATGATCGACAAGTACGATCAGCGTTAGAATATGCGAAGAATGCTCTAAATAATATGAAAGATATTGAAGTTAATTATAATGGTACACCTAACAAATAATGTTATGTGTGTAAAATAAATGATGAAATATTTGGTTATAAAGAATTAATTATTTACTTTTGAGGTATGAAAACTAAACAAGAAATAGAAAAGTTAGCTGATGAATATTCAGAAATTGGAAAAGAAGCTGGTTTAACATTTAAAGAACATACTTTAGAAAACATAGTATTTATAAATGGTTACACTCAATGTCAAGAAGATAATAAGGATAAAAAATATAGTGAAAAGGATATTATATGGGCGATACAAGAAGCGTATGGACATGGTAGAGATGAAGCTGATGATATATTATACCAACAAGTTGAAGAAAGTATTAGGGTAATATTAAAATCACTAAACAAACCAAACAATGAAAACTAAAGAAGAAATATTAAAAAGAAATGTTGAAGCAATTGCAAAGTGTAGTGTAAAATATAATGTTACTCATCAAGGAATATTAAATGCTATGGAAGAATATGCTACTCAATACCAAAAAGATATGTGTTATCATCCATTACCTTATAGATTAGCAAAGTCAGATGTTAATTTTGAATGTACTTTATGTGGTAAATTTATATAAAAACTAAACAAACCAGACAATGAAACACAAGATAAATAAAAAACTCCTTCTTGATAAAAAAGGTTTTTCTTGGAGTATAAGGTATTCAGATAATGAAAATACCGATGACATTGGTCGTTGGGCGAGAATAGGTTATTATAATGGTTTACAGATCGCTTGGATAACCGGTTTTGTGAAACAGGATGAAATGCCGATTTTGGATAATAGAAGGACTGGTGTATGTAATTCATTCCATGTTAGTCCTTATTTCCCCACCAGCTCACAAGGTATAGTTGGGTATGAAAAATTTGATACCATTGAAGAGGCCAAAAAATATGTGGAAGATATGTTTAACGATTTTAAAAAAATTATTAATGATTAGAACTGAAAAAACAACATCAAATACTCCATCATTTCATGTCTATTATAATGACATCTTTTTAGGTGACGCTGAACAAGATGAAAGTGGATATTACAATTTTTGGTTCTCAAAGGATAATGATGGTTATTGGAATTCATATTCACTTAGATTAATAAGTGAGGAATTAGATAAAATGAATAAAGACTGGAATGATTATATTAAAAATAATATAAAGTAATATGGAACATAAAATTATAAACATAGGTGATTATCTGTTAATAGTTGATGATAACTCAATAATGGCAACAAAAGGTCAATGGGTATTAGAAACACATAACTATACAAACCCAAATACCATAAGTGAAATATCAGGTGATTGGGATTGTAATAGAAATGGTTACAAAGACAAAATTATATTAGCTCACTTACCACTCAACAACTCACCAATACTTGAAGGTGTGGATTTATTACCCGATTTACTCCCTACAGAAAATATTAATCCCAACCCTAAACTTATAGATTCAATGGGTATGAGATATAGACACGATTTTGGGTTATTAAGTAAAGAACAACAAGATCACATTAGAACTACTATGATTCAATTATGGGAAGAAGTAGTTGGGTTAGGATTTTACTCTGGTGATGATATCTATCAATTTACGGATAAAGATTTATGGCGTGTAGAAAAATGTTATTTAAGAGAATGTGATCATGATATCAAATATAAGGGACAAATAGTTCAAAGAATTAAAAATGAAAAGTTTCTAAAAAAACCAAATATTCCTACTGGGTTTAGAAGAAAAGAGGGTGGATTTGTTATATCTGGTGGTTTAAGAACTGGGGATGAATCACAACCTCCTGGGTTACAAACTCACATACACTATGAAACTTTAACTATGGATGGGATGGTTTTATGGGTTGGAGAATACATTTATTAATAAACTAAAGACAATAGAAAATGAATATTTATTCACCAGGTGATGGTATCCCAAGAGGTGGTATTGGACCAAATGAAAAACCTTATGTTTCTAAAAGACTTAGAGACGATGGTATTGATATTAGATGGGTTGAGGATAAGACCAAATTATTTAAAGGGTATTGGGAATTTTATAAAAAAACAAAAAACAAATAATATGAATAGACAAGAGGGGTATTATTGGGTTAAGTATAAAGGAGAATTTAAAATAGCTAAATATTCTATTTTCAAATTATATGAAACTATTAAATCTCATTGGTTTGTATGTTGTGACCCAACTCTTTTACAAGATTCCGATTTTGAACACATTAATGAAGTACGAATCAAACAACCTGGTGAATTACCGGATTAAATTTTTAATAAAATAATATGAGAAAACCAATACATAAATTTAATAATGGAAATGGGGCTACACTTTGTCATAAATGTAGTGTAATTATCAATACCGGATATAGTAACGAATTATTTTGTGAGAAACATAAATATGACGCTGGAAACATAATCCCTAATGAAGAACCAAAATCAAAGTATAGTCTTAAAAGATTAAATGATGGTTTAACTAAAACTGGTTACATAGTCCAGTATATTGAATGGGATGAGAATAAGGGTGGTAAATCGTCACATGATGATATAAAAATAGGTCGTTCATTAATACTTGAACCGAGGATGCAATACACTTGGTTAACAACCAGTATTACTGAGATAGTAGAACAAAGAGAAGATTATATTAAATTTAAAACACAAAATTCAACTTATGAGTTAATAACAATTTTATAATTTATTTTTTTATTTCAAATAATCAGCTAGTTCAATGGTAGAATACGCTTTGTGAGTCAAAGCAAGATGTGAGTTCGAATCTCACCCTGAATACTAAATTAACCGAGGCGCTGAAGTAGTAGTAAGCTGTAAGGGGTGAGATTGTTACGAAGTATCACTATGGAGATTGGGAGATGTAATTCAAGCGTGAATAGATTACATTTCGGTAGGTTAATTTTTAAAATAGTCAGGTGGCGGAATTGGTAGACGCTACAGAGGATAACTGCTGGCGCGGTACGCTTATCCATACAAGTTCGAATCTTGTCCTGACTACAGAATTAAAAAATATAAATATGGGATCAAATAACGAATATGAACAACAAAGATTTTTAAAAGAAATGTCATTAAATGACGCGGTGGAATATCTAAAACAAAACCCTAAAGAGTCGGTAAAAGTTACTTTATCAGAAGATGAACGTAATGGTATTAATGATTTTTTTAAACACTACGACTTAAACAAGATATATAAAAAAGATGGAGAATCAGAAGGTGGAAGGTGGTAAATATTACACACCAACAATAGAAGAGTTTTATGTAGGATTTGAATATGAGGTATTAGATCCTGATACTAAAGAATATTATAAATGGGTTATTAGTGATAAGAATGAATTGTGGGAAGCTTTTGATGAATACCCATTAGTTAGAGTTAAATACCTAGATCAATCAGATATTGAATCATTAGATTGGATTCATGATCAGTATGCTGGTGATGGTACACACGTACTTAATTTTAAACATAATGACTGGTTTTTAAACTTCTGGTACAATAGTTCTACCCCTCTCGTTGAAATAGGTAGGGATGAGTATGACACCGGATTTTTTGGTAATTGTAAAAATATATCGGAACTAAAAAGAATATTAAAACAAATAGAATACAAATAAAATGGACAGTAACTTAACATTAATACTCAAGGAATTTGAGGAACTAAAAGGCCAATTTGTAATCAATCACAATGTAGTTGAAAGGTTTATTGCGATTGGGACAGATGACCAAGATTACTATTACGTAACATATAATGGTAGGGAAACAAAGTGGAATACTTGTGTAGGTAGAATCATACCACTTAAAGGAAAGATTGACGAAAAACATTATAAGGAGTTTATTAGATTAGCTAAACTAAATCACTATGATCAAGCTGGTACTTGGGGACGTGATGATGAATGGGCGACTAATCATAAACTAGAGATAACTGAACTAGGTGAGAATAATGACAAATACCTAACAGACATTTGTTGGGACTTAAACTAAAATAAGATGATAGTAATAAGAAAAATAGATTCCATCCGAGATGGTGGGACAATAACTATAGATAGTTATTTAAGTAAATCAGAAATGGAAGAGTTTAGTCTTGAATGGACTAACCCTTTAATCACAATTGATTACTCCATAGGTTCTGATACCCAGGGTGAATGGTTTAATGGGTTTAAAATTAACGGTGGTAAACTTATCACAAATACCAAACTAAAAAATATGGTAATCGTGGAATTAGAAACGATGATTGAACGAGAACAATTTTTAATTAATAAATTAAAAAATGGGTTAAATTTTGGTGGTGTGGAAAATAATTAATACCTTTACAATCTAATACTTAAAAATATGAATAAATTAGCGTTGGCGATATCAATTACATCAAAAGCTTTTGAAAATAAACTAGATAAGGCTGGAGAACCATACATTTTACATTGTATAAGAGTTATGATGGGGACAAAAGGGGATGAATGTGTGAAATGTGCCGCAATTATGCACGATTTGGTTGAGGATACAGATTATACATTTGAACAACTAACTAAACTTGGGTTCTCAGATAAAACAATTGGTTTATTACATTTAGTTACACATCAAAAGAATACCCCATACGATGAGTACATTAAAGCTATTGCGGTAAGTAATGAAGCCACTGAAATTAAATTAGCTGACTTACGAGATAATTCAGATATCACTAGACTTAAAGGACTTGGTAAAAAGGATCTGGATAGGATTGAAAAATACCATAGAGCGTACATATATTTATCAAATCGTTAAAACAATGAAAAGTATAATACCAAAAACTTGGACTCATAATAGAGAGTTGACTGTTGAGGGTTTTGGTTCTCACAATGTTAAAGAATATTGTAAATGTGATAATTGTGTTGAACTTAGATTAAGACGAGATAACATCTATAAATCTAATTTAATCGGTAAAATATTAAAAATATTAAATAAAGGGGTGAAAGTATGAAACATTTATTAATTATATTGGTAATACTATTTAGTACTTCCACTTACTCACAACCAGAACGATATTTCCATTATGAAACATTTTGTGAATTAGAAATATTTGATTGGAATGAAGGTGGTTGGATTAAACTATCACCTGATACATGTTATGAGTTTCTTATGAACTATGAACAAAATATCTTTGTAATACAAAACCTTAGTGATAGTAGTGATTTTGTTTTTTATAAGATTTATGAAACACAAAATAAAGTATTTAACTGGAAATATAAATCAAGGAATGAAATAACAAAAGAAGATATCTATCTAAATTACACTAAAGATGGTTACTACAATATGTTAAGGGTTGACTTCCCAAAGTTCTCAGTTAGATATAAAGATAAGGTAAAATAATATGAAAGGAACTATGTTAAAAATAGAAAGTGGGTGGGAAGTCATACACGTTCAAGCCACTTTAAATGGTCCATTATTACAATCTATACCACTACATCCATATAATATAAAAGAAATTACTGAATGGTCAATGGTGTTTGATAATATTGAAGGTAGGATCAATAGTAATCCGGAAGTAGAGTTTGAAATAGTAGATATGGTTGCCACTGATCCACATAGTACTAAAATGATTAAATACGCTAAATTAATACACAAAATATGAAATACTACTTAATAAAAGGAAAATGTTACGAGAGTAAAGAGGAAATACCTAATAAGTCATCATACGCTACATTTAGTAATTTTTACTATGAGGATATGATGTATTGGGAGAGACATTTAGTTGAAGTTGATATAAATGAAGATGAATTAGAAGTAGTTAAAAATAAAGTTTATAATTTTGATAATTGTGCTCACGATGCTCCACCAATAGACATTACAGATATTGTTGAAAAGAAAGAGATTAGAGAGTTATATAATAAATATCAAAACCAATCACCAGGTACTATTGGGTTTGTCGCTGACTATATCTTTAAAGATTATTTGTTCTATAAACATACAGTAAGTAAAGAAACATTGGATGAACTATTTGAAGCTCATGACCCAGAAGACTTTATAGATGAAGATTATGTGGATGAGGATTTTGAAAATAGGGGTGGAAACTCATTAGAGGTTAATAAAGATGAGGAACTATTAATAGAGTTAGAGGAATGGGATCATACTTGTAATGATGGTTGTTGTCATACTTATGGTGTAAATATATACATTAATGGAGAACAGATTGAAGATGAAGACGGAACTAGTTCTCACCAATTACTTACAGCAGTGCTAACTAAATTAGGATATACAAATGTTAAAGTAGAAAACAAGTAATATGAAAACAAATATTGAAATATTAAAAGAAGTAAAAATTGAATTAAATAGATTTGATAAAAAACTAAATAAAGCGATTAAAGAACAATCAGATGAAAAAACTTATTCACGTAAAGACTTTGCTAGTTGTAAAAGAGGTGCTTTAGATTTGAAAAATGAATTAACCAAATTAACACAATCAAGTAAATATAAATGGGATTAGTAAAAAAATAATACTATGAAAACTAAAGAATTAGAAATAGCGTTAACCACATACGGAGTTGCTTATAAAAAAGGGTACACTCAATCTCAAGAAGATATGGTTGATACTTCAAAAGTAACAAGGTTTGAAGTAATTGATGAAAATGGTAGGGTATATACTCAAAAAGATTGTAAAGTAGAACTATCATACCAAGACGATGACAGAACTTTAAAAGTATTTATTAACTCACTAAACAAACAAGACTAATATGACAAAAGCGGATATAGTACAAAGATTATTAGATAAACAACAAATCACTGCGGAAGAAGCTGTGGTATTATTATCAGGGATTAATTTGGAACTTGAAAAGACATACCCAACATATCACCCAAATCCCTGGTTTGGAATATTTCCACCATCAACCATTAATCCATATACAATTACTGGGACTGGTAATAAACAAAATGATGATATAAAGTAATAGATATAATTAAAAATAAATGGATAGTAACTTAAAATTAATACTTCAAGAGTTTGAAGAACTAAAAGGTCAATTTGTAATCAATCACAATGTAGTTGAAAGGTTTATTGGTATTGGATCGGATGATGATGATTATTACTATATAACTTATAATGGTAGAGAAACTAAGTGGAATACTTGTGTTGGGGGTATTGTACCTTTAAAAGGGAAGATAGATGATAAACATTATAATGAATTTATTAGACTAGCTAAAATAAATCACTTTGATCAACCTAATTTATGGATACCACGAACAGATGAAGATAAACAAAAAATGTTGGAATCATCTATATTACATAAAAATGAAATCTCTAAAGTAAATGGAACTGATAAATACTTAACAGATATTTATTGGGACTTAAACTAAAACAATATGATAGGAACAGAAGTATTATTTGATGTAAAAGTTACGAATCCACTGACATATAATGAAGATTGGGTACGTAAGACTGGGATCATCAGAGATAAGATAAGAAGGTCTCAAGACCATTCCCCACAAATTATAGATTACTATTTAATAGAATCTAACCAGACATACTATTTTATAGTATGTGATAAAATAATGTTTAAAAAATGATAAATATAAAACTATTATTAGTTGGAATATTGTTTGGAGCTATGGCTCAAATATTAACTTTCCTACAACTACAAGGTCAATTGAAATGGGAATGGTTCAAGAATAACTATTGGGTTGTAGTTTTAATTGGCATACCCATATCAATGTTATTTATGTATTCTGTTAAAAATATGGTAATAGCTTTTAACGGACAACTATGGCCTTCTAGGTTAATAGGTTTCAGTGTTGGTTCTATTGTATTTATATGTTTAAGTTGGTTAATATTTAATGAACCAATAACATTGAAGACATTTATATGTTTATTTTTAGCGTTCCTAATATTGATGGTACAATTATTTTGGAAATAATTTTATCCTATTTCAGATAATCTATCACTTAACATTTCATTAAAAAGTCTCTCCTCAATATCCGGTGTCCATCTATCATCAATACTAAATTTGGGTAGTAGATCAAATTCTTGACTTATAATTTCATTGAATACACATTTTAAATCATCATTACAATTATCCATATATTCATCAAGATATTCTTCACTAACACTATCAAGATAATTTCTCACATCAACATGTAATGTAACTCCAGTATCATCCATTTTTTCAACAGTACCCAACTCATTTAAAGCACTTCTCAATTCTTTCAATAAGTGACTAACATAATCATCGGCTTGGGCGTCATTACTGGCACTACTTATCGCACTCCTTATATCCCAATTACTATCATATTCCTTTAATTTATCCTCAATACTCAAGAAATCAAACTCTTCTTCATCAAAATCTTCACCCATTTCTTCCATCGCCATTTTTTTAATAAGTTCCTCAATTTTAACATCATTCTCCTTATCACAATAATCTATATCATATTTCCAACTATCATTATCACTATAACGTTCCCATAAATCCCAAACATCACCGGATAAAATTGTTTCAAATAAACCAATGTCTCTACCCACATAATTACCTTCTTTGTTTTTTCTTCTTCTACTAACTAAATAATCACCATCTACATATCTACCAACATCATCTGGACTTATCTCAAGAGTAATCATATAATTAATTTCCGGTTTTTCAATAATACCCAAATCAACTAATTTTTTTTGTAACCTTCTTGTATCAAATAATTCTGGTCTATTCTTATATAAATTAATAAGGACATTATTGGGTAGATCTGATAGTTTAAAATCCTGATCTGACCGGTACTCACTACCAAAACCTTGGATTAAATACTCACCATCTTCTTCCACATAAAATAATGGTAATATATACTGGTGGTATTCTTCTTTAGGTTTTGAATTCCTAGGACCCTTCAATTGATATAATATATTATCTTCACCAATCGCGGCTGTTGAAATACTATTATTAATGGTATACTTAGTTCCGGGTAACTTTTTAGTCTCTCTTAATGAATAAAGTATACCATAATGAGATGTTCCACAATGACCCATTCTTTTACACTCTTCTGTTGAATTTTTAGTTTCTAAGTTTACCCAATAAAAGCCAATACCATCTTCATTTCTAAAATCTAATACTATGGGGTTTTCTTCAGTATAATTAATTTGACCAGTACCAAGTTCTAAGGAATCGTGCCATTCTTGAGATTGGTCATATAATTCCTTAAATGGTAAATCTTTAATTAATGAGATATTACCATTTAAACCAATTCTAATAAAATCCATTATACTAGTAATTTTAGTTCTTTGTACAGTTGGAAGATTATTACCATTCATTTTTGTTATTAAATCCTGTTTAGTTAAATCAACATTAGGGTTGTGACCTTTACTAATTACCAATTGATAGTCAATTAATTTATTGGCCATCCAGATTGATAATGATCCACATAACTGATCTATTAATGTAGCGTTATCTATTGATAAACCCACTTTATTAATTAAAATATCTTTTTTTGATACTTCTAATATCAATCTTTTTAAATGTTCCTTAATTAAACTTTTCATAACCATAAATATATTTGATTTATTAAAAAATTATGTTTATAATTGGTAAATGGAGAAAATAAAGATAGAATCGTTATCATTAATTGATTTAAAAGAATTGAAATTAATGATTGAAAATAGGTTAAGAAATAAGAAATCAGACGTTGATCGAGAACTTGGTAGGAATTATGACATTTACAAGGTAAATGAGGAAAAATATCACCAGGATGAAGACCATAACAGATTAAAAAGGATTGTGGATAGAATTGAATTCTATATTAACTCAATTTAAATAATAAAAAAAACAATATAATATGAAAAATGAAATTGAATGGTTTGAAGAAAATGGTGTCCAAGGTGGTCAACGTGGGTTAAAGGTAGATTTAGTTAATAAAAAGATTACCAAATGGAATGGTGTTGTTGAAGACATTTCAAAAACAAACATTATGGAAGTTAGATGGTGTATTGATATGAATATTAAATCCTTAATTGAGAAAATAGATCATACAACCTATAAATTAAAACAAACGAAGACTGAAAGGATTAAAATTGAAGGTGGGTATAGGATTTCTGAACCCCTAACTGAAACTCAAAAAATAAAATATAAGGGTAAGTTAGATTTACTTACTGAAGAACTGGATGAATTATTTTTAATTGATGTAAAATAAATTTGTTTATTTAAAAATATTATTTTAAATTTGTAAAAATTAAATAAATGAATGAATTAATTACCAAGTACGAAAAGTTACAATTCTTAGTTAATGTTGAAGAAAAAGATAAGTTACCCCTAAGTCAATTATATGAAGATTTTACTCGTTTTTTATTACCATTGGAATCATCATTAACTTGGGGTAAATGTGACTTTGGGATATTATTTATCCCATTAATAAGGAAATTGTATTTAGAGTATGGTGAGACTGATTATGAAAAGGTTTACAACAACTTTAAAGGGTGGTATGATGGTGAAGGTATCTTATGGGAAGAAGCTAATCCTGATTTAGATAATTTCGGTTTTATGGCTCTCTTCCTAACAACATATGAATCAAATAAAAAAATCAATTAATAACAATCAATCTTAAACAAATGAAAGAATTAAAAATCATATCACTTTTTTCCGGTTATGGAACTCAAGAATTAGCTTTAAAATATTCTGGTATTAACTATAAAGTTATCGCCCATTGTGATATTCTAAACTCAGCGAATTTAGCGTATAATACATTACATAAAACAATTCTTGGTAACTTGGGTGATATTAAAAAAATTGATGAGAAAACATTTCCGGAATGTGATTTATTATTTTATTCGTATCCTTGCCAGGATCTGTCTATAGCTGGACTTCAGAAGGGTATTAAAGTGGGTACTAGATCAGGTTTACTATATGAAGTTGAAAGGATTGTTGAGTATAATAAACCCAAATTTCTTTTAATGGAAAATGTGAAAAACTTAGTTTCTAATAACCACATCCAACCGTTTAAGGAATATATTACTAAACTAGAATCTTTGGGTTATGGTAATTCGTGGATGGTCATTAATGGTGCGGATTATGGTTGTCCCCAAAATAGAGAACGAGTTTTTATGTTTTCTGTATTGGGTGAAGATAGTGAGAGTGTAAAAAGTAAAATGTTAAATGTTATTTCATTAAAACAAGATAGAGTTCCTATGGATAATTTTATTGAAAAAGATGTTGATGAATCTTTATACATCACACCACCATATGAATTAAATGAAGTTAAAAAGAAATCAGTTTGTAACTTAGTAGCCAAACGAACAGATATTAAATACGATCAGTCTAGAAGAATATATGGTACTAGTGGTTGTTCTCCTTGTCTTACAACTTCTGGATCGCCACAAATTATGGTTGATGGTAGAATTAGAACTTTAACGGCTCGTGAGGGTTATCGTTTTATGGGTGTTAAAGATGATGACATTGATAATTTATTAACAGTGAAAATTTCAACTATTCAACATATCGCCTTAGCTGGTAACTCAATTTGTGTACCGGTAATGATGGCTTTATTTGAACAATTCTTTAGTGAATATAAGATTGTTGAAACAACAAGTAATTTAGAAAATTATGTCCCTTTAACTATTGAATAAAATAATGAAAAAAGTATTAAATTTATACGCTGGAATTGGTGGTAATAGAAAACACTGGGAAGATGTTGAAGTTACTGCCATAGAATACAATGAAGAGATTGCGAATGTTTATAACCAATTACACCCAAATGATACTGTTATAGTTACTGACGCACACGAATATTTAGCTAAACATTGGAGAGAATTTGACTTTATATGGTCTAGTCCTCCGTGTCAAAGTCATAGTAAAGTGAGGATGATGGCCAGTAAGGGTGGTAGTTATGATGCGGTGATGCCGGATATGAAATTATGGTCTGAAATAATATTTTTACAAAACTTTACCAAGAATACTGATATAAAATTTGTTATTGAAAATGTAAAACCATACTATGATCCACTTGTAAAACCAACAACAAAACTTGGTAGACATTTATTCTGGTCAAACTTTAACATACCTCAAATTGATATGAAAGATGGTTTAACACACAATGAAAGAGGTACTTCTGATAAAGGATATTTTGACTTACGACCATTTAAAATGAAACATAGAAAAGACCAGGTTATCCGTAATTGTGTTGATCCATTTGTTGGTGAATATGTTTTTAATTGTGCCTTTGAAGAATGTATAGAAACTTTAAATATAATAAAATGATAGTAAATAAAATTAAATTCCCAAAATTGACCGGTATCAAATGTAATATGATGCCATTTGTACAAGGTGATAGTTTATCATTACCAGAACTATATATACCCTACTCAAAAATTATTGATGAAAATTATCTTGAAAAAGGTGAGATAGGTTTATTGACCATCCACGAATCTTTTGTTGAATGTGGTAAATCACAGAGAGGTTATAATAGTATGGGTATTAACCGAAATGTTCATATTGAAGTTGGAAGACATCATAAAATTAATTGTTGGGGTGGGGGTGATGGTGGATCATCTTGGGGTGGTAGATATAAAACACTACTTGATGATGACACTATGGTTTTAATCGCGAATAGTATTTCAGATACTTGTAGAGTATGGAACACAAAAGAAATGGGTTACACTAAAGATGGAGATCTTAGTAGTTATATTGAAAAATATCCAGAGGAAACTAGTTTAATACCTAAAGTAATATTAAATCTTAAACGTTAACCACTTATTTTGGTTGGTATTAACCCCTTGAAAATATTACCCTCACCATCCCTATCCTGGATCATTATTTCCATACCATCTAAACTCATATCATTCCATATAAAATACTCTACAGCCTCTTTCATATCAGAACTCATACCTTCAAATTCAACACCGGAGGACATCAATTCTTCATCACTAATGATAACATTATCCATATCAATATAACCATATTGTTCTATAAATTCTACTGGTACATCTAAACGATAAAGAACACTTCTATCATCATCAATATAATCAGATTTACCTATTTGAAAATAGATTAATGGTTCATGTGCCCAGGACTTTTTATTTTTACCAAATGTTAATCTAAAACCTTCTTGATCAATTATATTAGAATTTTTAATGGTTGTGGCGTGATAAAGTGAAATTATATTACCATACTTAACTTTTAAGGCTTCAATGAATCCATCCCAATCATCTGAGTTAAACATAAGTTCTTTAACCTTATTATCAACAGATTCATTCTGTTCTAATAATATCTTTTTTATCAATATTTTCATTTCTTAATAGAGTTTACCACTTAAATAAACATATAAAAATTCTGGTATTTTTGTACATATTTTATTATCACATTCAATGATGGGTAAATTCTTAATGAATTTTCTAACCATTGGTGGTCCATTCTTTAATGAACTAACAACCTTACCTCGGTCATATAACCTATCTGGATCATAAGATTCGTTAATTATCTTTTTAACTATTCTATTTAAATCCGATTCCGTTAATTTAATTATTTTTTTCATATCGTAAATTTCAATACATTTGGTGTTAATTTTATAAATGAATCAGAAAATTCAATCTTATATTCATTTAATTTATTCATAATATCGTTATAAAATCTTTTTTTAAAATCATTCATTTCTGTAAGATATTCATAACCATAATCCATTGTAATTTGTATTAAATCTGTGAATAATAATTGTGCGTCAAGATCTCTAATATTTAACCCTACAGTACCATCTGGTTTTTCATTAATATGTAAGGTATATGAACCCTTATTGGGTAAGTTAACTTTTAAAGTATCGGTTATTATAGTATAAGTTGATTCATATTTACTTAAACTAGTTTCAGTAATAAAACCCTTTTTTTTCATCTCATCAATGAATATATAAATCATTTCGTGGTTCATTTCATCATAATCGTATTCAGGTCCATCCGGATCATCTACTTTGGTGAATGATGATGGTTCATCATCGTCATCTAAACTTACATTTGTAAAATAATTTTCCCAATTATCGTTTATATAATCATCAAATAATTCAGTATATTCGTCATACATCTCACCACCAGTATCAAAAGAACTTGTTTCAAATTCAAAACTAAGACCCTTAATTTTAAGATCTTTTAAGGTTATATTGTATAACTTCTCCTCAATGTTTTCCTTTAAAATTTTTTTAATTAAACCTTCCATAAGTATAAATATCTTACAATAAAAAAAACCTCTAAATTGAGGGAGTTTTTAATTTTAAGAATGGATATCTTGTTTTGGATGTTCTACCACCATACTTGTAAATTGTACCATATTCTTCCGGTAAAAAGGAAACTACCCTAGAAACATTTTCCGGTTCTAAAAGAACACCAAACAATAAATTATCACCAACATTGATGACTTTACCTGAAGTTGTCTTGATATCAGATAATCCCTTTAATTTATTCATTTTAAGAATTCTGTTATAAACTCTTTTAGTCAACCCTCTAGGGTTTAATTCAATCTGTTGTTTAATTCCTTTTGATTTACTCATTAGATTTGGTTTTATGGGTTATTATTAATTTATATTTTCTTTTCTAAAGTAAGTGGGTTTATAATGTTTACCATTAAACATTTGATACAATTCAAAATCACCTACATCAATATTAGATATTATATTGTATTCACTTAGTTCCACAAAAAAATGGGGTTTGGATTTAAAAATATCCATTAACTCTGGTATAATCGTTTTTGATAACTCTAGTGTCGTTATGTTATCAAATGATATTTTGTAAAGAAAATATTTATTGGTAATGGTATCATCAAAGGTTACTTTAAGTGTTTCAAAATTTCTTAATTCATTTTGTGAGGTTGATAATAAAGGTATTATCATTAATGTTAATAATAAAAATTTTTTCATATATAATTTTTTTACAAAAATAAACATTTTTTTTCTATAAAACAATTTTTATTTGAAAAATATTTACTATATTTAAATAAAAAAAATATGTTGTTTAGAAGAATCCATAAAAATACTAATTATGTGACATTGTCTTGGTCAGTAAATGACATTGGACCTAAGAGTTATGAAAGTTATAGATGTAAATTACAAGTAAAAATATTTGGTTTGTGGATAACCTTTAAAAGATATTGGTTAGATGTATTAATATGAAAGGTGTCTAGTAGCGAGCTGACACCTTTCTTGTAGCCGAAACTACAACGGTCCTAAACCGTTTATCTTACAAATTAATTTTCACCCAGTTGTAAAAGAATTCACTAATCTTATCCGGTGTAGTTATATTTTTATTCTCAATCATACCCCTAACATTTTCTACTAATGAAACAAAATGATATAAAGGTACATTTTTATACATAGGTTTAATACCACTAAGTTCTGAAGGGTTAATAGGAAATCCCATTTTAACTAATTGTCTAATCTTTCTTAAAGCGAAATCATCGGCCACTTCTTCAATATATTTCATTAATTCAGCCCCTTGTGTTGTAGTTATTTCACCAGTATAACAGTCATACATTTTTTCCGCACCATATTTTTTAAATTGATATTGGTGAGCTATTTCGTGAAAAATCACATACGTTAACATTGGTAACGTTAATGAGAAAGCTTTAGTATTTATAATAACCCTATCAGATAATGATAAACCAAGACCCATTTTGATTTCTTCAACCAATATATTCTTAACACCAGAATCAGATATGAATTTATCAATCATATCAATATATTCTTGTTTTTTATCACTTTCACCAATTTCCTTATAGGTTTGAGATATTTTATCAATTAAACCATCCAAACCAGAAATTTGTTCTAGTAATAAATTATATTGTGATTCTGTTATTAAATATTTCATACTACTTCTGTAGGGTAGGTATTACCTCTGTTTGAAAAAAATTATCAAGTTCGTGTTCCAAACCTTCAATCACATAACGTAACCTTTCATCCGGAGTATCTACATCATAAAAATCGTAATCAATTAAATAACCACTTTTATCTGTCGCTATCACACCAATATATTGATTACCACCAAACCATATTTTACCAGAGTACTCAATGATACCATCTTCCAATTCATTCTCTTCAGAAAATATAAATTCTATGGGTTGATCAGCTAAAGTAGATTTAATAACTTCACCCTCTTTTTCAACATACTCTGGGTGATCTGAGTACTCAAAATCACTTTCTCTACCACCAGTATTTAAATATTTACTATAAGCGTCCATCTTTCTTTTATCGGAAGGTCTTAAATTTTCACCAGCTGACATTCTATCTAAAATGTCATCAACATTTTCTTTAATTAATCTTCTATATTGACTTTCGGTTATCTTGTATTTCATATTAAAAAGTTTAAAGATAAATATCTTACTAAACGTAAAACCCTACTATTAGTTAAAAGTATTTTAATCATCTTCACCTGTACCTTTATAAATTAATCTTATAGCTTCTTTTGGTATATCTTGAAATGTTACAATATGTTTTGATTTTGAATCATAATGTCTATCTTTGTACCACTTAACGTTAGGAATCATTTCTGTATTTATTTCCCAAATATCATCATCATATGTTGAATCAAACCAAGCCCTTTTATTTATTGAGTTGGTAGCGAAAATGGCGGGTTCACACTTGGTTCCCCAACCAACGTATATTTTATAACATTCACCAGTCTTTACTTGTAAACCATTTTTTAGAA
>B570J14230_10000104_pt1 | contig 28817 bp, 24 predicted proteins | sample LakMenepilimnion_3_FD_14230 | JGI IMG/M metagenome (IMG submission 14230) | reverse complement strand
ATGGATAAAGATTATCTAGTAATCTGTAGTTCTCTTAAGGATCTTATGACTTTTGTTAAACTGAATTTTAGAAATGCTGAAGCTATTGCTCCAGATAGTGAGAATACCCTTATACCAGAACACGTAATTGAAGCATGTAAAAGAAAGTATAAGAATATCTGTACTCTCTTTGATAATGATGAAGCCGGTATAAGATCTATGAACAAGTATAAAGAGAGATATCAAATACCTTCTGTAGTTCTAGAGATGGAGAAAGATTTATCTGACTCCATAGAAAAACATGGTATTACTAAAGTAAGAGAAACTCTCATGCCTTTACTTTCTAATATACTGAATCCTAAGCAATTAGTACAATGAGTTGGATATATAACAATATTGTATTTACAGATGAAATGATACCTGAAGGTGCTGTGGGATTTGTCTATGAAATGACAGCTATTATTAATGGTAAAGCTCATGGCTATATAGGTAAAAAGAACTTCTTCTCTAATACTAAGAAGAAGCTAAGCAAGAAAAATCTTCCTACAGATAAGCGTAAAAAGAAATATGTAAGAGTATCTAAAGCCTCTTACCATAACTACTATAGTAGTAATGAAGTGCTTAAGCAAGCACACAAAGATGGAATAAGAATATCCAGAAGAATACTTAAAATTTGTTTTAGTAAAACAGAACTTACCTATCAAGAAGTAAAATACCAATTTCAATATGCTGTTCTTGAGTCAGATCAATGGCTCAATGCAAATATCTTAGGTAGGTTCTACAAACAAAAATAATCATGGAAAAAACAAAAGTTAATCTTGTAGGTGCTATGATGTATCTACAAGATAATGGTATTAAGGAAATTGTTGTAAATTATAGTGGTGGTGGAGATAGTGGTGGCATAGATGAAATAAGTTTTCGAGATAATAAGGGTGATGATATGACATTTAGTTGTGATGATTCAGTTAAAAGTTTTATTGAAGATCTTGCATATTCACAGCTTAATCACATAGAAGACTGGTATAATAATGATGGTGGTTGGGGACAAATTCTAATAAAAGTACCTACTGCAGAGTATACTATTGAGAATAATATAAGAATTACTGAGTATGAAACCTTTGACCATGAAGGTCAATTTGAATCTAAAGAATAATGGGTAATAATAGATATATATGGGAAGGATGGACAGTACAAGATTTTATAAATGAACTTGAACTTACATTTCCTTATCAAAGATTTTCTACAAAAGAAGAAGTAAAAAATTGGTGTAAATCAGAACAACCCTACTACAAGAAACATATTCCTGAAGTAGCAAGTTACTTTATTAAGAAAGCAGGTTTGTAATGTCACATCCCAACTAATAAATATATTTTGTATATTTGTTTAAATCAAAAAGGATGAGTCATGAAATACACACTAAAACCAGGAGAGTTAATCAGTAATAAGTTTGACATTGTAACAAAACTTAAATACTTAGATGAAGCGGGATACAAAGGAAAAGGTATGAGATATATAAAAGTCTTGTGCACTTCTTGTAATACTGAACATGTAAAACAATTAGCTTCTATTAAAGCAGGGTATATTACTTCTTGTGGAAATAAGTCTTGTAAAATATCTATTGCTCCATTACACAAAGTAAGTTATAAAAAAGGTGATGCTATAGGTAATAACTTAAGATATCTTGAAGAAGATGCCGAAAAAACAACTAGCAATCATAGATATTTTAAAGTACAATGCACTTGTGGAGAAGTATTTAGTACAAGAGTTGACAGAAAAAAAGACTGTTGTACAAAATGTAGTTTTAAGAAAAAAAGAGAAATTTTCACTGACTCAAACAAAAAAGCTTTAATTAACTCATTGTTTCAATCTTATAAAAAGAATGCTACATTAAGAGGTTATAGTTTTGAACTTACTAATGATGTTTTTGAAAGTTATTTATTTTCTTCTTGTTATTACTGTGGAGTTTTACCAGCAAATAAAATCCAAAAGGGTAATAAGTCTATTTATTATAATGGTATTGATAGAAAAGATAACTTTCTTGGTTATGAAAGTGATAATTGTGTCACTTGTTGTGGAAAATGTAATATGATGAAAAATAAGTACTCACATGATGAGTTTATTCAACACATACAATCTATTATTAATAATTTAAAATTATGATTTATGCATCCATATGATCACAGCAGAAGTGCTGCAAAAAAATGGGGAGGAGTTCCTGAGGACTACTTGGAAATTGAGGAGTGGTTTGATGAAACTAAAGCTTGGGTTGGTCACTCTAAACACAGAATGTTTAGACACCATAGTGAAGGTATATTTGAATGTGAAAAAATATTTGGAAAATACATTATCAATTCACAAAACAAAAGAGTCTATACTAGATATATTGGTGAACAACATGTCAGGGAAGATTGCTTTAACTATATACCTACAGCTAAAGAATGGATAGATCATTTGAATGATACACACCCGCCAGAGTGGATGATTAGAACAATTAAAATAGAAGATTAATGAAAAAAGAAGTAATTAATGATGAGCAATTTGAGTCTTTATATAACATGCTGAACTCATCTGATAATCAAAATGTAGTATTAGGTCTTGTTACTTTAGAGAATGTAGATTTTACAAAGAGTCTTACAAAGATATTATTACTTAAGAAATTATGTAATGTAACTCCTGAATATTGGAAGGAACAGGCACCTAAAACTTTTAAGAAACTTGAAAGTATGTCTAAAGATAAACCTTTAACTTACAAAGAGATTCTTAAGATTATTGTAAAAGAAAAGCAATCAGAAGAGAATATCCAGTTCTTTCTAAATCAGTTTTCTAAACATATTACAAACTCAATTAAAGATTTGGGATTTGATTTTATCGAAGAAACTGAGATAACAATTAAATTAAAAAATAATGACAAAACAGGAATCACTAGCGAAAGCATCTAAGAACTTAATGTTCAAAGAGCCTTTCTATGGTATGTTTCTTATCATGCTTAACAAGGTATGGGATAATAGAGTCCCTACCGCAGGAGTGAGTCTTAATGGAATCAACTATCAGTTGACTATTAGTGAAGACTTCTGGACAAAGCTTGGTGAGAAACATCAGCAAGGATTATTGAAGCACGAGCTCAAGGGGCTCCTTGTACAGTAATGTGCATGTAAAAAGTTTTAAATTGCGGGAAACTCCTTAGAGTCTAAACTACTAAGTACAAATAGTAATATTTATATGGTGCTTGTAATCAAAGCAGTACAGTAAAAAGGTTTAGAATTGGACAATCCGCAGCCAAATTTCTTGGTAATGTGAATAAAAATTTGATACTTATCTTATGAGTTACAATCCAAGAAAGAGGTTCAACGACTACAATAAACTACCCTTGACAAAGGGTAAAGGTATAGTCTGATCTTACATGAGAATGTAAGTTAACACAAATGATTGCATATTGGTTTCTCTCATTTGACTAGTTATAACCACCTTACAAATAAGATGATTGCTAACTGGGCTATGGACATAGAAATCAATCAATATATTGATAAAGATATGCTACCAGAAGGTGGTATGACACTAGATCTATTCCCAGAGCTAAATCTTTTATCTAAGCAGGGTACTAACTATTATTATGAAAAGCTTCAACAAGCTGCTAATAATCCAGGTACTTGTCCTAATTTAGATGATATGATGGATGCTATGGGGGATGGTCAAATGACTATAGAAGTATCTAAAGGTAAGGATGGTAATGTAAAAGTAAAAGTAAATCTACCTGATCATGGTACTTGGGAAGACTTTGATAAGCTATCTGAAGCAACTAAGAAGTTGATTGAACAACAAACAGGGCACATTCTTAAAGAAGTAGCAGAACAAGTAGAGAAATCTAGAGGTACTGTACCTGGAGAGTTTGCTGAGATTCTTAAGAAACTTAATGAAGTAGAGGAAGCTAAATTTGATTGGAGAGGATTCTTACGCAGATTTGTAGGAGGTTCTACCCAAGTATATGTAAAAAGAACTAGGAGAAAAGAGAATCATAGATTTGATGACTCCCCAGGTCTCAAGGTTAAGCCTAAGAGAAGGATTCTAGTAGGTATAGATACCTCTGGATCAGTATCTACAACAGAGCTTAAGGAGTTTATGAATGAGCTTTATCACATACACAAAACAGGTACAGATATTATGGTGATACAATGTGACACAGCTATTAGTCACATAGGTAAATTCAATATCAACGAAGATATGCACATACATGGTAGAGGGGGCACGAGCTTTGAACCAGTATGTGATTATTACAATGAGCATCATAAAGATTATAGCTGTCTAGTATATTTTACTGATGGCGAAGCTCCAGCTCCAGAGAAGTGTAGAGGTCCGGTATTATGGGCAATTTCCACCAATGGAACAATGAATGAAGATTTAAAAGGTGTAAAAATTCAACTTAACTAAACATGGCAAAGAATAATCAAATCAGTCTTAATGCAGATGAACTTAAAGGGTTCATGCGTCATATTATTGCAAATAATCAGATCCTTCAAGAGAAGGGAACTACTCCTGTAACTGTAAATGTTGAGGGTCCAGCAGGTGTTGGTAAGACAAGTTCTATCCTACAACTTGCTAAAGAGCTTAACATGGATCTTGTAAGATTGAATTTGGCTGAGCTAGAAGATCTATCAGATTTGGTAGGTTTTCCAGTTAAGGAGTTTGAAGTAGTAAAAGAAACAACAGTTAAGTGGGTTCCAGAGAGTTTGCTTCCACAATATGTAGCTAGTCAGTATAAACCTACCGGTAATAAGCGCATGGGTTATGCAGCTCCAGAGTGGATCAATAATAAGAAAGAAGGTGGTATCCTAATTCTTGATGATTATACCAAGCGGATAAACAATTTTAGCAAACTTGCTTGCTTTGCTAAAAAATTATATCTTTGTAAAAAGATATAATATGAAACACATTTCCAAATTAAAAGAAGAAACAGGGTTAAAAATCTGTGGTATTTACTGTATACAGTTTAACGACTACAAGTATATAGGTAGTTCTAAATGTATAGGTAAAAGATTAAAGGGTCATCTAGTTGATTTATTATCGAATAAACATCATAATCAAACAATGCAAAGATTGTTTGATAAGTATGGAATAGATAATATGACATATGATGTAGTAGAAATATGTGATGAAAACTTTCTTTTAGAAAGAGAAAAATATCATATAGAGCTATTAAAAAGACCTTACAGAATTAACCACATATTAGATCCTGTTGAGATTAAGAGAAGTAAAATCTATAAAGAAAGATTAAGTATAGGTGCAAAGAATAGCTTTAAAAAAGGTAGGAAAATTTACAATCAAAAAGAGACTTATATGTATTCTCTTGAAGGTATGTATATAAAATCTTTTGAAAATGCTACTAAAGCAGCAGAATATTTTGGAGATAAAAATAATTACTCTGTTATATGTTCTGCAGCGAGGGGTGATAACTATACAGCTTATAATTATAGATGGTCTTATTTTAAAGTTGACAAGCTTAATAAGCTTAACAAAAAATACAAATTAAGACCGGTGTTACAAATAGATTTAAGTAACGCTCCTATAAAAGAGTGGGAATCTATCACTGAAGCACAAAAAACTCTTAATATCAAAAATATCACCAGAGCTATAAAAAATAATTTAACAGCTGGTGGATTTAAATGGAAATATAAATAGTGTCCGCATTAAATTCTGTGAACTCAGAGAAAGACTAGAAGTAGTTAACTCTGATCCAAGCTTCCTAGAAATAGGTTGAAGGAGCAACGACTAGATAAAGTAATCTTACCAGGTGGAGCTGAAGATAAAATATCCAAGAGCGCAGAACTATGATTTGATATTCCAATATCTTTAAATCATAGATGATATAGTCTGAACTATACCTATAACAAAAGAAAGTATAGAATCTGAGGATAAAGAACCTTAGAGATAACAAACATGAATTGGCTAGATTCATGCAAGCAACAATGACTTTAATTGAGACACAAACTTATTATTCTTGGTGTCTTCCAAAGAACTGGCACATTGTATTGACTACTAATCCTGATGATGGCAACTATAATGTAACTAGTTTGGATGGTGCTCAGAAAACTCGCTTTATTACAGTGAACTTTAAGTTTGATGTAGAAGTGTGGGCTAAGTGGGCAGAGAAACAAGATGTAGATGGTCGCTGTATTAATTTCTTGATGTTGCACCCAGAGCTTGTAAAGGATGATACTAATCCAAGAAGTATCATGACTTTCTTTAACTCTATTAGTTCTATTCAGGATTTTGATGCACAACTTCCTCTGATTCAAATGATTGGTGAAGGTTCAGTAGGACCTGAGTTTGCAACTATGTTTAGCATGTTTATTAATAATAAGCTTGACAAATTGGTAACTCCAAAGGATATTCTTTTGCATGACAATGAGTCTTATATCATTGGTGAATTGAGAAACTGTGTAGGTAGAGGTGATAATTATCGCGCAGATATTGCTACTATTCTAACCCGCAGATTGATCAACTTTACCCTTAATTATGCAGAAAATAATTCTGTAACTAGCAAAGTAACAGATAGACTTATCAAACTTTCTACAGATGAAGAGACTTTGTCTAATGATCTGAAGTTTATTCTTGTAAGAGATGTTCTTAATGGTAACAAACAGAAGTTCCAAACTCTCTTAACTAATCCTGATGTTCTTAAAATGGCAATGAAGTAGGTAAAAGTTTTATAGTGCCATTTATTTTAGTACATTTGTCATATATATTTAAAAACTATGACAAATATTTTAACTAAAAAATGTACAGGTTGTAAAGAAATAAAACCTTTAGAGGATTATTATAGATCTGTTAATAGACCTGATGGAAGACTTGCTTATTGTAAAACTTGCGAAATAGCAAGAAAAAAACTACCAAGAACTAAAATCAGAAATAAAGAAAGATATGATAAAAATCCAGCTAGAGTAATTAATTCTACAAAAAAATGGCAATCTAAAAATCGTAAGCATGTAAGAGAGTATTATTGGCAAAAACAAAACATAAAATTGTCAGATAATACTCTCTTTACTTATGAAAAGTATGAGGAAGAACTACTTAAATGTAATAACAAATGCATGATTTGTGAAAAATCTCAAGAAGATTTAAAAGATTTTTTAGTAGTTGATCATGATCATACTACTGGAATTTATAGAGGTATATTATGTAAAACATGCAACTTACTTTTAGGTAAATTAAAAACCAATACTTTGTTAATAACAAAAATGACTGAATACTTAAATAAATAATATGTGTGCTAAACAAAAACTAGTATCACCTCCTTTAGGAGGTGGTATCATTTTAGATAAAGACTCTTATGAAACTATATTAGCAATGCTTAAGAGTGAAGATAGGGCTAATCATTTAATGGTTCAAACAATGCTTACTCAATGCAATGTAGAAAAGTCTATCTATTGGATATGGCAACTTGCTAGGAATAGTTATTATGTACACAACATGGTCAATCTTAGAACCAAGTTAGGTAGAAAGTTTAGAGATGACTCTAGTTTATTTTGGTTAATTGGCACTAGTGAAAAAACTTTTGCCTCTTGGTTAAGAAAAAAGGGATGGTTAACTCCATGGATCTGGGCTCAATTAAAGCAGGAGATTTATAATACTCATAAAAATACCTTTAAGAATGAGTTCTATGAAGTAACTCTTACTCTTAAGCCTGAATATGAAGTATATAATACTGATCCTCAACAACTTAAACTAATAGAACATGGTGACTAAAATTGTAATTATTGATCAGGTAAGAAAAGATTGGTCTGGATCAATTACTGGTATAGACTACACAATAGGTTATAAAACTACAAAATCAAAAAATGCAGAAGATTTTATTAAAAGTACATATGAACCAAAATCTGGTGATGTGTTATTCTTTACTAAAGATTGTACCGTTCCTAGATTTAAAGTAAAATCTTTTTGTGAAAAGTATAATACTTCAGTAACAAGAAACAAAGATAAAGCAACAGCTACATTCATTAGTAATAACATTATGAATACCCATATAACTAATCATTGGGGATATCACTGTACTATTGAAAAATTTGAAAATCATATTAAAAAGACACCTTATTCTTATGATGCATACCTAATGAACTTTAGAAAGACAATTGAGACTGAGGGAGTCAATGAAATTTTCTTTTTCTATTATAATAGTGATGCTTTTGATATTAATGGATTCAAACTTGATATAGACAATTGTAATGTAAAATTTTGTTCTCAAGAAAATTTTAACTTGCTTAGAGATCTTTTTGTAAACAAAAATGTTTATATGCAAGATGATATCTTAAAGGTTCTTAACCAAGATGTAGTTATTGATACAGAGATGTATAAGCAATTGAGTAGTATGCTTGAGAATGGTGAGACTTCAAATGTTAAGATAGCTATGGAGATCATGGCTAATTCTGACTATGAGAAATCAGCACCTTATCTGCTACTATTGTTTATGAATTATGGTTATAGAATCTGGGATTCTGGATTTAGAAATCATGTCAATTTCAAATCTCTTGTAGAGTTCTTTGATCTAAATGGTAGAAGAAACTATACACATATTGATCTAGATGAAATAGTTAATGTTCTTAAAGCAAAGAAGTTCTTAACTCCAGAATCTATCAATATGCTAATGCCTCTTGCGTATGATCAAATAAGAGACAGAGTAAGTTTAGAGCATTTCAAAGTTTCAAAGATTTCTTTTGTAGAAAACCCTACTGAAGAAAATGATGAAGAAATTTTGAACATTGAGGAAGATGAACCCGCATTTTAATTACATTTGTAATGGTAAACACAAAGCTTGATGCTAAGGGGCTTGAGGATAAGTTTTATTCTCAACCCTTTAGTTTCAGTTATTCAGGTCTTAGTAAATTATTGTATAGTCCAGGGTTGTTTTACAACCATTATATCCTGCAAGAGCGGGAAGAGAAACTAGATCAACATCTAGTAGAGGGGAAGGTAACCCATTGTTTAATATTAGATAATGGAAGTTTCAATAACCAATTTATAGTTTCACCCAGCAATCTACCCAGTGCAAATACAAAGAGTGTAATTGATAAGCTTTTCTATGAGAAGAAGATAGTTGAGGGAGAATTAGAAGAACACAATGAATCAATCCTAGAGATTCTCAGAGAGATTAACCTGCACCAAGCCTTAAAGACTGATCAACAAAGAATAGATAAGATCATTACAGATGATGTAAAATCTTATTGGAGCTTTCTTAAAGAAAAGGGTTCTAAAGATTTGTTAGATCAGGAGACATTAGACCGCTGTAATAAATCTGTAGAGATAATTAAAAACAACAAGAGTGTCAATGAGCTGATGTGTTTAACACCATCAGACTTTGAGATGCAAGAGATATTTAACGAACAACCTATAGAGATACCAGTTAAAAATAAACCCTTTGGACTTAAAGGTATTGTTGATAATATAGTAATTGACCACGGTAAAAGAACTGTATTTATTAATGACCTTAAGACTTCAAGTAAAACTTTAAGTGAGTTCAAAGAGAGTATTGAGTATTATAACTATAATTTGCAAGCTGCAATTTATAGTGTCCTTGTAAGCTATAAGCTACAGGATTTAATAAATAACAATTGGAAAGTAAGCTTTAGTTTTGTTGTAATTGATAAGTATCAACAAGTTGGGATATTTGAGATAAGTGATTCTACCCTAAACACATGGTTAGAAAAACTGGAGAATGTCTTATCAGTAGCAGAGCAGCATTACAATTCAAGAGATTTTAGTAAACCTGCAGAATTTATAGCACAAGGGAAAGTTATTATCTAACTCTTGTAAATTTAATTTATGGCTATAAAATCATTGTATAAAGACTACTTTCAGAAAAGTAGAGTATTCTTATATCCTGCATTGGGTATTAAGATGGGCAACAGTATTGTCCCAAAAGAATGCTATATAACCTGGGAAGGCAAGTATAGCATAGAAGATAAAAAAGTTGTATGTGTATATTACCTTAGATCGGACAAAGAGTTCAAATTTTTTGAAAATAAGTTTCTTCTAGGGAATTCTTTATTTGATAATTTCTTTGAACTTGAAGACGGTCTAGGTGCTTATGTTTTTGATTTTAAAAGTTTTAATGACGACATAATAAACTTTTCTAAAGGGAAGTATTCTAAATTATCTCCTGAGTTAAAAAAGAAGATTATAAAATTCTATGCGCAATCGGTTAAATATACCCATGTGCACAGCTTTTTGTATCCTAATATGTATTTTGGATTATACTCAGATTTATTAGGGGTATCTAAAGATATACTAGTGAAAGTAGGGGAATTATGCAATCCTCCTGAGTTAGATAAGGAAAACTTAATTGCATCTGTAAAAGATTTGCAAATTAGTAAATTAACAGTTTAATTTGTCTTTTAAAACCAAAAATCAACATGACAACATCTTCAGTAGGCAAGAACATGCTTCTTGTACATGGTACTTGGGGTACTAGTAAAACATTCAAAATGATTCCTGCATCTATGGATTGCCCATATGCAGAAGTACTATTTGATCCAGAAAGCAAACTGCTTGCAGTTATTTCTCGATTTGGAAAAGAAGTACTTCACATGGTGCCAAGAATTGATGAGAATGGTGATCCAGTATACATGAAAGTAGGTAAGAGAGGGAATGGAAAAGAGGTAAAAGAACAACGTGTTACCATCAATTCCTTCTTTGAATACTACATAATGGATAAAAAAGACGTAGAAGACTTTGTAAAAATGTATGCTATCAATGCAGATACATTTAATTACGATACTTATATGCAAGGTACTGGATTATTGGGAGGTTCTCCTGAAATCATCATGCCTTAATTTAATAACCCCGACAGAGAGGGAGGTGTAATAACCTCCCTTTTTTGTCTAATGTAGATTCTATGGATAAAGCTGTATATGATATAGAAACGCTAAGTAATTGCTTTATTGCATGTTTTGAAGATTATAAGACAGACAAAGAACTAGTCTTTGTTGTACATGATCTAAGAAATGACTTTGAAGTATTTGTAGCGTATCTAAGATTCTTGAAGGAAAAGAAGGGTTGGCTTATATCCTTTAATGGTTTAGCATTTGATTCTCAGGTTCTTGAGTTTATACTAGCTAATCAAGAAGAGTTGGAGAAAAAGAAAGGTGGAGAGATAGCTAATATAATCTATAAGTTTGCGCAGAGAACAATTAATAACCAAGATCAACTTCCAGAGTATCCAGAATGGAAGATGTCTATTAATCAGATAGATGTATTCAAACTCAATCACTGGGATAATCCAGCTAAGAGATCTAGCTTGAAGTGGATTCAGTATTCTATGGATTGGCATACTATACAAGATATGCCTATTCATCATTCTACTGAAGTAAAAACTCTACAAGAGATACAAACTATTATAAGCTATTGTAAGAATGATGTAAAGTCTACTAAGGCTATTATGAACCTTAGTAAGGAGCAGATTAATTTGAGGAAAACTCTTACAAAAGAATATGGTATAAATCTCTTCAGTGCATCAGAGCCACGGATATCTAAAGAACTGTTTCTCTATTTCTTAAGAAAGGAAACAGGTATCAGCAAATATGATTTGAAACAACTTAGAACTTTCAGGAAAAGTATTAGGGTTAAAGATATAATTCTACCCTACATTAAATTCCAAACACCTGAGTTTCAAAGACTTCTAAATCAATTTGAAAAGCTTGAGATCAATCCCAATGAGACAAAAAATAGCTTTAAGTATACTATTAGATACAAAGAAGTAAATACTGACTTTGGTTTAGGTGGTGTGCATGGAGCTATAGAGTCTGGAATATACGAGTCTACAGAAGACATGATAATCATGTCTAGTGATGTTATAAGTTTCTATCCTAATCTAGCTATTAGAAATGGATGGTCACCCGCTCATCTACCTAGAAAAGAGTTTTGCAATCTGTATGAATGGTTCTTTGAAGAGAGAAAGAAGATACCTAAGAAGGATCCTAAGAACTATGTTTATAAGATTATACTTAATAGTACCTATGGGTTAAGTAATGACAAGAATAGTTTCTTGTATGATCCAGAGTTTACTATGAGAATCACTATAAACGGTCAGCTGTCACTGGTAATGTTATATGAAATGCTTGCAGAAGGAATACCGGGAAGTGTACCGCTGATGCAGAATACAGATGGTCTTGAGATGATGATACCTAAGCAATATAAGCAGAAGTATCTAGATATATGTGCAGAATGGGAAAAGACAACAAAACTCCAACTAGAGCACGATGAGTATAAGAAGATGATTCTTGCTGATGTAAACAACTATATAGCGATTAACACAGCAGGTAAATCTAAGTGTAAAGGTAGATTTGAGTTTACAGATCTAGCGCTACACAAGAACAAAAGCTTTTTGATTATACCTAAAGCTATCTATAATTATTTTGTTAATGATATCCCACCAGAGAAATATCTGGCCGATAATAGAAACATATTTGATTATTGTGGCGGAGTAAAGATCAAAGGTGATTGGGAATTTGTACAGACATGTGTGAAGAAAGGTGAAGTTACAAAAGAGAAGTTACAACCTACTCTTAGATATTATATATCTGAGAAGGGTTGTAAGATAATAAAGTGTAACAAAAGTGATAGAAGGGAGATTCAGTTAGAATCAGGTAAATGGATGCAAGAGCTATTCATTAACTATGAGAAGAAAGATTGGAAGGATTATCATGTAGATGACAGATATTATCTGGAAGCAATTCAAAAGGAAATAGAAAACATAACTAAGCCTATTAGGCAACTAACACTATTTTAATATGGAAACCAATATTAAATTTGATGCATATACTGCTGTAGGAATTGCTGAAGGATTTGTAGAATCAAATTCTGAAGAAGAAGTAATTGCTGCGTGGCAATATATCTATGATAATGATTTGTGGCAAGGATTACAAGGATGGTTTGGAAGAACTGTCAATGACTTATTACAAGAAGGAATTATAAAACCAAAATCTTAAACATATGCCAAGAAGAACTGGAACACCAACCAGAGAGTTTTTGGAAGCTATATCTCTCCCTCAACACGGGGGGAGATATACTGTAATCTCTCATAAATTTATTATAGAAACTGCTTTACAAGAACTTGCTAATGCAGGTTTAGTAGTAGAGAAAGAACTATACAGATCATCTATTGATGGAAATGTAGCTACCGGAATTTATCATATCAAACACGATCAAGATGATGAGTTAGGTATGGTATTTACCTGGGCTAATAGCTATGATAAAACAATGCGCTTTAAGTGTGCTACAGGTGCTTATGTAAAATGCTCAGGCAACTTAATTCTTAAGAAAGAGTTAGGTGCATGGAATAGAAAGCACACGGGTAATGCAGATAATGAGGCTCATGAAACAATTAAGTTTCAGATATCTAATGCTGCAATAAACTTTGCAAGAATTCTTCAGGATAAAGCAAAGATGAAGAAGATTACTCTAAATATGGAAACAAGAGCTTCTATGTTAGGTAAGCTTTACTTAGATAAGGAGTTGCTTAGCTCTGAGCAAATGAACACTGTAAAGAGTTTAATTAAAACACCTAAGCACGATTATAATGCAGAAGCAGATACTCTGTGGACATATTATAATATCCTAAGCTATTCACTACAGAAGGCACATCCTAAGACATGGATGGATCAACAAAGATTAATCAATTGGTATCTTTGTGAGTGGTGTGAGCTAGATAAGGTAGAGACTGGAGAAGTAGGACCAGTGATTGAAGCTGTACCAGTAGAGATGGATGCTTATAAAGTCATCGAAGCTATAACTACAGTGGAGGAGGAGAAAGAAGAAGAGAAAGAAGCAATTCTACCTATCGTACAAGAGGATGATGATTTAGAAGATAGAGCAAAAAAGATCATGGAGCCCTATCATCAAATAACTCTAGAGGAGATGATTGAGGAAGTAGAGAAAGAAAAAGAGACAATAGGAGATGAGCTAGCCATGCCTAGTAATAACTATGAAGACTTTGATCTGTGAAAACTAGATTTGAAGAACTAAGAGAGAAGTACCAGTCTTATAAAAGGACTGGTACTTTACTTGGCTGGATACAGCACATATACCTAGTAGGTCTCAGTTTACTATCATCATCCTCTAAAGACAGATACAAATAATTATCTTTACACAATGAAACACCAACTTGATTCTGTGGCAGAGTTCCACAAAGTATTTGACAATACAGATAAAGACACACCTAGTCTAATTGATCCTAAAGTATATGAGCTTAGATATAAGCTTATGTTAGAAGAGACAGATGAATACTACCAAGCATGCATGGATAATGATCTAGTAGGGATTGCAGATGCTTTAGGTGACCAGCTTTATATCTTATGCGGTACTATCCTTAAACATGGTATGCAACACAAGATAGAAGAGATATTTAATGAGATTCAGGCTAGTAATATGTCTAAGCTAGGTGAAGATGGTAAACCTATCTATAGAGAAGATGGTAAAATCCTAAAAGGACCCGCGTATTTTAAACCTAATATCTCAAGTATTATCTATGGAAAAGACTGCTAATTACAACAATAAGACAGTATATATTGTCTATGTTGAAGAAAAGCAAAGGTATGCTCTTGTCTCTAATAATCCAGACAAAAGTAAAGCTTACAAAGTAGATATGAGTGAGTTACAGGGATACTCTCCTATTAAAAGAGATTACTTACCCTGACCTCTATAAGTTTTCTTATAGTTCTTAGAAGTTTTAAGACCAGAGTGCTTCTTTTTAGAGTGCACTCCTGGTCTTTTCTTCTTTACTTTAACTATAGTTTTACTAGTAGATTCTTTAATCTTTGCCATTGTTTATCTAATTAAATAAGTATCGCTATCATGATCTTCTTCTTTTCTCTTTCTACCTGAAGTAGATCCTGCAGTCTTAGCTTGTATTGCTGTAAAGTTCTTAATTGCCATTACGGGATCTGTTGTTTTACCTGTAAGACCCATCATTTTAGCTAAGTAATTAAGAGCCTTAATACCCTCAGCTTGTTGGAATTCATATGGTCCTACTTCTCTCTTATAATAAGCAGAAGGATCTCCCATAGATAAATCCCACAAACCATTAAGTACTTTAGTTGTATTACCTATAGTAGGTCCAAATACACCACTTGCATCAAAGCTTATAAGTCTAGAGTAATCATCTAATCCGAAATCCAGGTAAAGGTAAGAAAGATTCGTTCTCAGCTCTAATCTTAATAAGTTGATATGCAGCATGGTTAGCCAACCAACCCTGTAAATTAAATGGATATCTCTTCATTAATTTATCATCAGTCCATGGTGTAGGTAAAGGACCTGATTTTTTACGAAGTTTCTTATATCTATCCTCATCATCCTCATCATATCCAAATAACCAGTAGAGAGCGAGGCTCATTCCTATTAACATACCAATTTCTACAAGCGCTCTTGTAAATGCAGCCGCATCTTCTTTACGCATGTATTTGATATTCTCTCCATTGTACTTGAATGCTCTAAATAATTCTTTAATTGTTCTTATATAAGTACCCATTTGAGCATCACCTGATGCATAATTCACAGTTTCTTTAGGATTCCATGGTTTACCAGAGAAGCCCATTCTATGAACAATCATAGATATAAGATGTCTTCTTAAGAAAGATACTAATCTAAATACTAATAATCTATTAGCTTCAGGTGAATCATACTCAGCTACTGAACCTAACTTACGCATCTTCTCATGAACCATGTTCTGGAAGAGTCTAAAGTTATTTCCACCTACATCATAGCTCTTATCAATACCTTCTTTAAGCTTAATCTTACCATCAGCTCCAAGCTCCCAAGCATCTAAATAAGTAATCTCTTTAGTTGTGTTACCTATTTTTTGAGTAATCTTTTTATGCTTCATCATACCTGCCCACATAGAAGCTACGTTACTCAATTCACCAAATCTGCGTGGAGAGTAAATAAAGCTTAGATTGAGCATGTCTCTACCTAAAGTTCTTGATAATTCTTCAGGCATTTTTTGTTCTAATCTACCTTGAGAAGGATCAAATATTTCCCACATCTGAAGCTCTACAGGCTTGTTTTCACCTTTACTATAAATACTCATAGTAAGCTGACGCATTAAGGTTGTATTAGCCCAGTAAGTACCTTCAGCAAGATTAGTAGAGTTTAGATTATTACCTCCAGCAGCTTCAATAATGCTCTGGAAATACATACCAAGGGTATTTGTTGTAGCACTCTGTAAGTCTAAACCAAAGAATCCAAATGATGCAGCCTTCATCATATTTGAGACTCCTTTAACCAACCAAGGTTGATCTGCACCCAAACCTTTTAGGTTTATACCCTTAAATTCTTTATCTATTATATTTTTAACAGACTGAGCTCTTTGAGTATTCCCCTTTTTACCAGGTGGTACTGGCAACTGTCTATTCACATATTGAGAGTTAACCATCTTCTCAATAGTTAGAGAAGCTTTTGGATCACCAAGTAATTCACTTAATGCATTAGATATAGGCCAAATCTCAGTAAGTTTCTTTTGTCTGCCTGCAGCTAATCCAAACTTCATTACTACTTTAGGTAAATCTAGAGATACAGCATTGTAATCTATCTTAGATAAACCGGTTATTGCTATACTTGATTCTTCGTCATCAAATATATCAGCAGCAATTGACATATATTGATTTTCAGGTTTATAGTTTAACCCTCTATCATAGTCATCAGGTCTTGCTACAAATACTTCTTTTATAGTATTAGCAAGTTCTGTTAGTTTATTTCTCTTTGCTTTAAGAGCACCTTTAGTTTGAATTTTTTCAGAAAGCTGTTTACCATATCTAGGAATATATAAATAATTCTTAGACTGATTATCTAAACCTTCCTGACTGGCAAGATGATAGTCTTTAAGAAGCTCAAGAGCCTTAAACTTATCTGGATTATTATTTTTAAGCGCGTAGTAGTCTTGGTTAACAAAAGGAGAATCTTGAGGAGCGCCTTGTTCTAAGCTCTTAGGTAACCAGCGATTTCTATTATCTACTGTTTTACCAACTACTTTAGGTGTTGAGTTATTAATTGTTCTAATTACTCTACCATAAGCATCTTTAATTTCTACCTTTTCTTTAACTACTCTTTTTCTAAACTTGAAGCTAGGTACTCGATTAATAGTTTCTACTACATTACCTTCGGCATCTCTAATTTCAGTTTTTTTATAGTATTTTTTATCAGCAGGTCTATTAACTGACCATACACCTACTCTTTTATAAGATACAACTTCTTTTTTCTGCTTAGCGTCAAAATATTTTTTCTCATAATGATTATCTAAAAACCACTGTTTGAACTCTTCATCTTGATTTAATAAAGCAAAAAGTTTACTTGTTGGGAAATCAGAGCCTGATAATACAGCTTCTATATAATCTTTATCTACTTCTCTAATACCAAATTCTTCATTAAGAATATCTGTATCTACCTTACTAAGAAAGTAATTAAACTTATCAAGATAGTATTGAGTAGCTTCTTTATATCTAATAGTTGCAAATTTTGCATAAGCATTTGCAAGTTTTTTCTTTTGAATAGATGTTAATCCACCTTCCTTTTGTTCATTTAATTGATCAAAGGTTTTTTGTTGATCAACTGTAAGTTTTTTACCACTTTTAATTATATCCCAAAGATTATTATACTCTATCCATTCATCAGAACTTAATCCTGATACACCACCAAATTCATTGCGAAGTTTATCAATAAGAATCTCAGCATCTTTAACACGCTTAATTCTATCTTCAGACATATCTATAGCTACAGGTTGACCATTCTCATCTCTATAACCAAGAAGTGCACTACTAATTTCAGATAAAGCTTCTTTAACTTTATCTCTATTCTTAAAAGAAGGTATTGTAGAAAGTAATTCATCAAGATCTTCTGCAGCCTCTGCTAAATCTTGATAGTAGATATCCTCATATGCAATTTCTGTATTAGCAAGGATAAACTTCTGTCTAAGTGTATCAAACTGTTCTCCCGTAATACCCCTTGAAGTAAGCATCTCTTCATATCTAAGTAGATATTTTTGAAATGCATCTGGTCTTTCTACATATTCAGTAAATGGTCTAGCCGCTTCTTTATACTTATTAAGTATCTCTGCCACAACAAGATCTTTACCTACTTTAGGTTGACCGTTATCATACTTAAGATTAAATAACTGTGCTCTTTTTCTAAGAACTACTTCTTTATCTTTAGTCTTTTGAAGGATATCTAAATCCTCTAAAGGATCTTCATCTATAAGCTTAAGATCCTGGTTAATTGCTTCAAGTAAAGAATAAGCTTCCCAACCATTTATAGTTTGCTTATTACCATACTCATCAGTATAAGTATAGTCTTCATCGTAAATCTTGTCAAGAGCATAGTATTCATCAGAGTGTTGCTGATTAAAATACTTACGCATATACTCAGATTCTTCTTTAAGAAACTTAGCGTATTCAGTATAGTTTCCTGAATCAATAGCTTGCTGCTTAAGTTTCTTTTTAAGGAAACTTTGTTTAGCATACCAATAATCAGAACCTTTTGTAGGTGCAAGAAAAGCATAATCAAATTGATTTATCTTTTCTTCCCCGTTTTCTACAGCAAATGATTTTTCTAAGAATACTAAATTGTTAAAGAACTCTTCAGGATTAGTACCCTTATACCCTGCTCTTTCAAGTGCAGGATTTAATTCTTTATGAAGATCAAAGATTCTATTTCTCTCCGCGTATAATACATCGTATATATTCTTCTTAACAAATAATCCAAAAGAAGCAATTACAGGATCAGGATTACCCGCATAACTTTCAAAGAAAGCTGAAAGAGCTCCTTGATCACCTAAGTTCCCGCTAAGAGTAGCAATAAATCTATCTTTATCTACAATAAGATCATCAAAAGTCTTAGACTCAGAAGCAATTAAATCTTGTCTTGCACCCTGTTTAGTAAGGAAATCAATGCGCTCTTTTTTACGAGCTTTGATTCCTTCATTAACATCTTCTATAAACTTATATAAAGTATCAGAGACACCTTCTACATATACTTTAGAACTATGTCTTTCTGAAGCATCAACCCTACCTTTAATAGAGTTTACATAATCAGCTAATTTACTGTTACCTAAATTATTCTCATCAAGAACAGTAGCCACTAAATCAGAGAAACGCTTAATATCATTCAACATAGTTGAATAATAATGCATTCTATTTACAACTTCAGGAGTAACGGGTTCCTTGGCTAAATTAGCCATGTAAGCATTAAGCTTAGTAGCTATTTGATATACGCGCTGAATATTTTGAACAATTGCAGCTACCTGGTTTCTCTTAAAATCAATATCATTTCTTACTTGTCTTGCTGTTCTTACAACAACTCTCTGATAATCAGAGATCCCGGCTTTGATTTCAGCAAGATCATTAGATGAATATTGATCTTTAAGTATGTCATTTAGAGTATCATATTTCCCATCTTTCTCTAGTTTATAGAGATAATCGCTGGCAAGTTTAAACATCTTATCAGCAATAGTCTGAAGACCTTCGGGATCTTTTTCTATAATATCATTAAGCTCTTGTCTGTAATCATCAGTAATACGCTGGAATGCAATCTCATCTTTAAGACTTACTATCTCTTGTTTAATATCAAAAAGATCATTTTGAAGCATATCTGCTAACTGATCTATAGATGTATTTACATCTAGATCAGATACTTTGACTTTACCAAAGAGTTGTCTAAACAACTTTTTGATTTGATATAAGAAATCTTGGATAAACTTACTAAATCCACTAGAAGCAAGAGTATTCTGCCTTTGAAGTACAGCAGCTTTTTCTAAAGCTCTTACTACAACTTCTTCTTTGAATCTATTAGAAGCCTTATCAAACTCTGGATATTTACTAGTTACTTCAGCAATAACTTGCTTACCTTCTTCTGAATTAGCAAGACTATTATAAAGTCTATTAAATAACTCAGGATTGGATATAAGTATAGCTCTTACAAGAGGGTGGCCAAATTCATGAAGTTGTGTAGCTTCAGATAAGTTATCACCTACAAAGTATACAGTATCTTCAATAAAGAAAGCAGGTTCACCATTCCATTGAATATCAGCTTTTTCAGTTAATTCAGCAGCTTGCTCTGGTGTAACATTTTCATACATAATACCTAAGTTCTCAGAGAGTCTCTTAGATATTGTTGATACCATTCTTTTACCAAGTTCTTTTTCATTAGTCTCTTGGTTATATTCCATTGGAATATTAGAAAGAGAATCATATGAAACTGTAGAATTAACTAATATATTTTGCGGAGCTGTAATATTTCTAGCAGAATCATATCTATAAAACATTGACAGCTGTTCACCAATTTTATTAACGGGATACTTTAATACCTCAAGTATATAAGCATTTTTAGTTTCTTTAAAAGTAATCCAATCAATATCATCAATAGTTAATTGTTTACTTAACTCTTCTAAAGCTTTTTCGTTTTTAGAAAACGGTGATTGACCAACAAAACTAGAAGCTATACTTTTTTCAGTTAAAATTTTAGGTACAGTATATTGGATTTTGCCAGATTCTGGATTATATCTATTTAAAGATAATAAGTTTCTATTTTGTAAATGGTTGATATAAGCATACTGAAAAGAGGATATAAAATCATCATTATTATTTAAAGCAAGAAGTGCTTTATATAAAGCAGAAGATTCAGATAATTTTTTAAATCCTTTTTCTTTTCTACTTTCAATTTTAGAAGCTACAATTTCTGGAGATCTTATTTCACCTGATGTTTCTATATAATCCCTAAATGCTTCAAAAGTTCCTACAGCTTTTACTAAAGCTTTCCACTCAGGTAAGTTTTTATTAGGGCAAGATAAATTTTTCATTTTATAGTAATCCAGATGTTAAACAAATCGACAAGAAATCTCTAACTGTTTGATCATCAGTTTCTTCTATATCAAACTCAGGTCTTTCTTTGAAGTTGTTATTAAGATAGCCAAATTTTTTGTAAAGTTCCTTAGACAAATGTACAAAAGTATCTTGAGCTCCACCAGTTCCTGGTATAGATTTACCTGTTATTTCACTTAAACCAATCATATTTTGACCATAACCCAAGTTACTCATAACTAATACTTTACCACTAGCTCGTTCTTTAGCAAGTTCTTCGAGAACCGCATCTATTCTAGCTTGGTTATCAGCTAAGGTTTCATCTTTAAAGTGAGTCTTTTCATTAAAGTCTTCTCTTACAGGAATAGCTATTAGAGTAGCCCCAGTATCTTTAAGGATACTCTTTAGATAATCTTGTTTACCTGTCTTCTTTTTTACTGCAGTATTGATTACAAATACTAAGTTAGAAGGATCTCCTCCACTTAATCTGTAATTATCAATCGCATTAAGGAAGTAATTTTCAGCTAAACCAGAATTGTCAAAGTTAGATCCATCATATAAAAGCACACCTTCTGTATAAGCATTAAACTTATCTTCTGATGCAGGTCTTGTAATTACTCTTGTTTCATAATTCTGAAGTCTAAACTTTCTTTCAGAAGAAACATTGTCTTTAAACTTCTCATATATTGTATTAAGAAGATCTTCATTCATTGTTTCAGTAAAGTTCTTCAGAACACTTCTTGATCCTGGATTATTTGGATTAGATGGACTTGTCATCAAATTAGAATATAATCCTTGTAATCCAAGATTCTGGATAGCAAAAGCACCTTTTCCACCTATACCACTTTGTAAATAAGCAAAGTAAGTAAAGCGCTTAAACATGTCAGCAAGCTTAGCTATCTCCAACTTATCTGTAATACCAAACTTAGGTGCCTCAACTAACATTTTATTGTAGTTAGCAAGCTCTCTAATATTATCATGAATAATATCAAGGCTCTTACCATCAAGCTGTCCACCTTTGATAACAAGATTTTGAAGATCAGATGTTTTAGAATTACTCTTTTCTAAAATGCTGAAGATCATATAGTTATCAGAAAGCTTTGGATATTTTGCTTTAAAATTATAAAACTCTTGAGCAAAGCTCTCATTTGAATAGAAGAGATGATAGATATTGAAAGTATTCTTAAGAGCAACACTGGTTAAATAACCATCATAAGTTAACCTATTTAATCTGTCATTGTAATCTTTTTTACTCTCAGCAATATTCTTTACTACTTTTACAGTGTACTCAAAACCATCTTTAAGATCTACATTAGAGTTAAAGATTTCTCCTGTAGCTTGATTAATAAGATCATATAACCCGTTTTCATTTAAAATAAATGTTGTTGATTGTGGGTATCCTGACTTCTTAATATAATCTGTAGGGAAATAAGTTTCAAGCTCTCTACCTTTTCCTGACAACTGCTTAAATCTAGCAACATCTGTAAGAGGTAATAATCTCTTATCAGAAAGCTTTTCTTTCTGAATTTCGTTTGCTCTTCTTTTTACTGTTTCTTTAAGCTTTGTTTTTCTTTCTTTAAAGTCTTGAGACTCAGCATATTCATCAAAACTGTTTATGTGTTTTTGATATGCTTTCTCAAATACATAAGTTTGGTAAGATCTTAAGGTAGGGAATGTTCTTGACCAAGCTTTTTCATATTGTCTATTAATAATATCCATGTTATAGTACATAACAGGAACACCATTTTCAACAATAACTGCAGCTGGGAAACTAACAATTTCTCCTACTTTCTTTGTCTTTATAGAATCTCTAGATGTAATACCTTTATAGTAACCATCTACAAGATTAACATTTACAAGTGCTTTTTGAAATACATAATTAGTAACTGCATCCTGGAAACCAGCTAATGCATTCTCTATTTCATCTCCATAAGCCGCATTAGCAAACTCTTTAAATTCAGAGCTCTTAAGTTTCTTAGTAAGAAACTCTATAATTTTAGGATGATCTCTAAATTCAAACAAATCTTTGTAAAGTCCTACTATAAGCTTTCTATTAAAGAAGCTAGATATTTGAGATTCACTCGCAATCATATCCAGTTTTTCTTTAGGAAAAGCATTATCTGAATATAGATCACCAAACATAAGATCTTTATTGATAGCTGATATCAATGAAGATTCTGTACTGGTATCCATACTTGTATTTCTAATAAGCTTACTATAAAACTTAGAGGTCTCCTCAAGTTCTATATAATGAGCCAAGATTGCCTTTACTTTAGCATCACCAAACTCAAGACTCTTACTTGCATTTAAGCTATCTAAAGTAAAGTCTGCAGAACTATATCCTTCAGTATAATTAAGTAATAATTCATAGATTCTAGAAGGTGACCCAGGCCCCGCTACTACATCTAAAGATTGATTAAATCCATACTTAGGATCATTAAGTATAATCTCTCTAGCTTTAAGCCTATAGTAATTAGGATTAGAAGGTTCTATACCTTGAATAGCAGCTACTGGACTCTTAACAGCCTTTAATAATCTTAAGTACTCCTTAATAATAGGTTGATTAATTAAAGCAATCGCATTTTCAATATCTACACCTGCTTGTTTCAAAAACATAAGTACTGGTGCAGCTTCTTTATTGATATTGATATAGAACAACCAAGGATCTTTAGCAACATCAAGTCCACCATTAAGTGTCTGTGATCCTACCTCAGAGTTAGGGTTGTTATTATTAACATCATTAAGGTTACTTAATGATATCATTTTATAAGTACCTTTTTCAGAAAGTTTACCATTCGCATCTCCTATAAGAGAGTTATGATCAAGGAATAATCTTTGTAATCTGAAGGTCTTATATACTTCTTTATCATAAGAAGATCTAGCTCTAGGTTCTTTTGATGCAGCTTTTATATATTCTTCATATGTACCAGTACCTCTAGTAGGATTCATATAAAGACCTACTCTATTAGCGACTGGAGCATAACCATTAGCAGATGCTACAATACCTACTACATCTTTACCTACGTTATTATTAGAGTGAGTTTCTAGATCAAACTCTGGTTCAAATGCTGTTGTAGGACTAATAGAAGCTTTTTCTTTAAGATCAGCTGTGTAAAACTTAGTCTTATTTCCTCTTGCATCAACTTGGTAATTAGTAACACTACCTGATTCTAAACCTTCTTCTTTGTATTTCTTTACAATATCATCAAAGATATAGTTAGAGCTAGAGTTAGTAAGGTAAATAAAGTTTTCAGGTCTTTCAAATATAGATCTAAGATTCTGAAGAACAGAGTTACTTGCAGCACCTATATTAAGTTTAGTATAAAAGTCAACAAAAGATCTATCAAAATCTTTATTCTTTTCTTTTATAGCATTATAATAACCCTGCGCTTGTGCTTCAGTAACTTCACTTTGTAAGTATTTAATATTATCACCTACTCTTTCTATAGTAGGTAACAAACTCATTTGTTTATCAAAGTCAAAGTCACCACCATTCTTAGCCACAAGTTCTTTAGGTACTACCATAATAGGGCCCGCTTCTTCTGGTAAGAATTGAGCAACCTCAAAAAATTCTACGAAATTTCTTTCACCTACTGGAATACGCGCACTAATAATAGTAATCATCTTACGATTATCACCAGTATTAAGCCACTTCTCATTCTTAAGCATAGCGTTTAACCTATCTAATGTTTTAATAGGCTTACCATCATTATGTTTGTGTTGTAGAAGTTTTTTGAAATCTCCCTGTAAAGCTACTTTAACTTGAGCTGCAGATGTATTAGTATAAGTACCATTAGGATTTATAGTAAAATCGTAGTACAAAAGATCATCTGCACCGTAGTTCTTTAATTGCTCTTCAGTAGGTTTTTTAAATCTTACATAGTCTGCTTTCTCAAACATTGAGTTAGCAACTTGGATAAGACCTTCACCTTTAAGTTTTTGTCTAATAAGTCTCTTTTCTGCAAGAGCAATAAGCATCCTCTCTACATTTCCAGAATCAGAAAGAATAGAAAGATCTCTTACAAGTTTACCATTCTTATCTACTTGTAAGAAATCAAGGCTATCCATAGGCTTGCCTCTTCTAATAAACTCTCTTTCAATAAGTTTAAGAAGATTCTCCATACTACCTTGAGGAACACCATCAATGATTTTCCAATCAATTTCATTAAGAAGATCATCTTGAATAAACTCCATTAGTCTATCAAGACTTTCTTCGTATTCTTTATTAATACGATAGTTAGAATAAGTTTCTTTTTCAGACTCTGACAAAGCATCCCATGCTAATCTCTTAGCTGAAGAATCTTGTGTATCAGGCATAAAATCTGAAGGAACCCCGCCATCATAAAGACCCAAAGTACCAAGCTTTCTAAGCTGAGTAGCAAATCTAGACTTACCTTTAAAGTAAGGTTCTACATTCATTTGCTTCTTAAGATAGCCAATAAATATAGGGTTGTTAGTAAACTCAGTATCTGTATTGATTACACCATTTACATACAATTGATCAGGTTTACCATTTTTAGTAATGCTAGATATCTTAGAACCTGATACAGGAACAACATAGTCTATATTCTGATCAATCATCATATTATGAACCTGCTCAAGCTTAGTTCCTTTAATTACTGAAGGAATAAGTGGGAACAATGAATACTTATGACCAGCCATAAGAGGCAATGAGTTTGTCATAAGTGGTCCAGCATACTGAAGCTTCATTACAGGAAACACCTGATCTACCTCTGCTCTATTTATAGGTTTACCAGCAATAATATCTTGATACATGTCTTCTTGCTGCTGTGTCCAATCTTTAAGAGCAAATACTATAAATCTATAAGTATCAAAAGTTATAAGAGCTTGAGAGTCATTAGTCTTCATGCCATCATATGCAGAATACTGAAGCTCAGCTTGTTTAGCTACTATTTCTTCTTTTTCTTCTTTAGATGCATTAACCCAAATAGAGTCTCTTCTTAAAGCAAACTTCTTACCTATTTCTATTTTAGCTCTTTCAACAAATTTTTCTTTAAATGGAGAATTAACTACATCATCACTAATTACAGCGGTATTAAGAATTGAAGACAAAGGTTTATCTACACCTCTAGTTTTTCCATACTTTTTACCACCAAACTGATCTGAATTAACATAGTTAATAAAGCCTTCATCATATCTAGGTTGAGGACCCGCAGAACCAAAAAGCGCAATACGTTTAGAATATTCAAACTTTGGATGAGTATACTGTGAAGGATCACCGTATACTAAAATGCCAAGTTCTATATTATTTATTAACTTATTAGCAAAATAAGAGGATACAATAGCACTCTTAATATTATCATTTGTAAGCAGCTCTGAATTTATATTAAGTCTAAGAGATTCTTTTCTTACAGATTTAAATAAGTTGTTATCAAAAATATTAGTCTCACTATAAAGATTTTCTAAAGAAGCAGACTTAAGTCTAAAGTATTCTTTAATATCATCTTTGATTTCTTCTCTAAGAGTTATCTGCTCATCTGTATTACTTACAGGTACAAGAGCCCCATCATTATAGGTGTATCCTAGATACTCAAGAAGACTAGAACCTTTATAAGGATCTGTCTCTATAGCATAGAGTTTTTTCTTAATTTCTTCAGTTAAGATACCATGAAAGATCACAAACTCTCTACCCGCTTTATCAAATAAAGGAGTATTAACTGCTGGATCATTATCAGGTAAGTTCTTTAGAATATTGATTCTATCATGTTCAGCTATTACATAGCGCATCATGATATTAGCAAAACTTTCAGCACCTGATTGAGGAGATACAAATTTAGCAGTATCAACATATAGCATGCCATTAGACCCTGTACCATGTATTTTAGATGCAGATGTAGCATATGACATTGGTTTATCAGCATGTCTTGAGTTTTCTACTATACCTGTAGTAAGAAGAGAATGAATATCTGCTACAAGCTTAGAAGGTTTATCAAGCTTAGATAAAGCTGTTCCATCAATAAACTCACTGGAGTTTTCAAGAAGAGATACCCCGGATATGTTATCTATATTAATCTTAACAGGATTACCTTTTCTATCTTTTCTTTTTTGTCCTGTGTTAAGATTAAATAGGGAGTTTATTAAAACAGAAGCTCTGGTTGCAGGATTTCTAGTAGTATCAAAGTGCCTTGTTTGAGGCTGAGATACCATAGTTGGGAAAGTCTCACCAGCATTAATAGCATTAACTGTTTCAAAAATACTATTATTCTTAGTAATAGTATATTGAATAGTGTCCTCTGCTGTCTTTTTACTAAAATTAGAAAATCTATCAGAATATGAAAGCTCTAAATTAGCTAAGTCATTATAGTTAGTATACTCATTAGTAAAGCTAGGATCAAGATCTGTATTATCTTTAATAAGATCACTAATAGATGTAGGGTATAAACCTTCATTTTGATATGCTTTTGCAATATCATATAATCTATCAACTCTACCTATCGAGTTACCATCAGGTCTTATTTCATTTAGCTTTTCATCAATCTCTTTAGCTGCAGAAAACTTAATACCTATTGCTTCAAGGAATCCTCGCTTATTATTAAGTGCTGATTGTTTTGTAGGAAAGTCTGCAAACACATTAGCAAGATTCATTATTCTAACATCATCTTGCAATTTAATATATCTTCCAGTAGAAGATTGAAAACTTGTTTCCCAGAACTTTTGTACTTGTTGAAAATCACCAAAAGATTCACCAAAGTATATATCAAAAGTAGGTTCTACTTCTATAAGATCACCTTCTTTATTATAAGTTTTAGTTATCTTATTGATAGTCAATTGCTTAAGAGGTGCTTCTGAAACTCTACCTACATAGTTAATAGCATTCCAGATTTTTTGAATACCACCAACTGGAGACATTGGATCTCCTATTTTTACAAGCAATTCTTTGAAAGGTGTAAACTCTTCAGAAGCTTTTACTAATCTGTTATAGATATCTGTAACACCATTGTTTCCAGCAATAGTTCTTATAAACTTATAGATTACAAGTTTTTCATTAAGTGGTACATCAAATCCAAGAGCATTCTTTTTACCTGATTTTAAACCTCTTAATAAGTATCCAATCTCTACAGGTAAGAATTCTTCTATTGCCTGATCAGCAGCTCCCATGCCAAATGCTGGACCACTAGCATCTCTCTCATCTTGAAGCTCATCTTCAAATCTATCTTCAAAAGATAAGAATTCGCTTCTAAGTCTATGATATCCAATAACACCAACACCAAAAGGATTTTTAAAGATGTTATCAGTATCACCAAAGTTATCTATAGCATAGGTAAGAATTCTTATTTGATTCTGAAGATCTTGCTTTTTAAGACTTGTACTGTTAGTACTTGGTTCAGTAATATCTATTGTTAGTTTATATACATCTTCAATAGCTTTTTTACCAGCATCATTGAGTTGTCTTGAACCTACACCCGCATACTTTTGTGTTAATGCAGGAGTATCCATAGCTTCAAACTCAGTACCATTCCACTCATACCAACCCACCTTAGTAGTGTTATCAGCTAAAGTACCTTGATGAAATACATATACGGGTTTACCAAGATCTATTGCCATTTGCACAGCATAACCTGTACCACCATCTACAATAGCTTTTTTAGTGTTATTCTCGTATCTCTTACCTTTTACAGGTTTTCCTTTTTCACCAGGTAAGATAATATCACTTACTGCAAATACAGCATCAGAATACTTAACCTGTAAGTAATCTCTTCTTACTAGTTTACCCGCAGAAGTATCTTTAGCTAATTCTTTTCTACCTAATCTAGATACAGCAGTTTTATAAGCAGCCTCAGTCTCTTCTTTAAGCTCATCATCTAACTGATCATAGCTATCAGTAGTAAAATCTACTTGTTTACCAAGACCATATTCATATCCTCTTTGAGCCCAATACTTGTCAGCGCCTTCTGCATTACCAGAATAATTTTCATATCCTGATAAATCTTTAGTTACAGAAGATAGTTCTTTTTGTTTTTGAGCAAGAGTTTCTTCAAATACAGCTTT
>B570J14230_10000100_pt1 | contig 28984 bp, 29 predicted proteins | sample LakMenepilimnion_3_FD_14230 | JGI IMG/M metagenome (IMG submission 14230) | reverse complement strand
TGTAATCAAAAGATACCGAGGCCACTTCATACTCAATTTGAAACTTATTACCACCAGCATAAAAAACAGAATAAAGAGAAAGCTCTTGTTGAAAGTAATTTGTGGCACCTCTGACATAACTTTGCTGATCCAGACAATCCACTGCGCGAAAATCGTTGCTATGAACAATAATGGCGAGGATATTAAAGGTATAAATGGCGCAAATACTGCCGCAATAAAACCAAGAATTGTTATAGGAGCTATAACTGGTGCTACTAAAATATTAGCTGGAACCGAAACAATTGCAAGTTGGCTTGAGATTAAAACTATAACTGGCAAACAGAAAATAGTTGCACTTAATGGGATAGCGATTGATTCAGCCAATAATTTATTTTTTACTACTCCCACCAATTTACTAGATAGAGATGGAGAGAGTATGAGAATGCCGGCGGTTGCCAAAACTGAAAGGGCAAAGCCAGGATCGCTAGATTGAATTGGGTCTAGAAGTATCAGCAAGGTTATGGCAGCAGCTAGTGAGGTAATTCCGAAGGATCTTTCGCCAAAGTATTTTGAAAGCAAAATTACCGCACTCATCACAGCCGCTCTAAGAACTGATGGAGTTGGGCGAACTAAGAAGATAAACAGAAATAGAATTATGACAATTATCCAAAGCCTTTGTTTGATCGATTTGAACACAAATTGAAGAAACCAAAATAGAAAAGCTGCAACTAAGGCAAAGTTTGCCCCGCTAACAGCTGTCAGATGAGATAACCCAACTTTGCGCATTTGTTCAATAAAAGCTGGAGACTGTAATGAAGTATCCCCTAACACCAACCCCGGGATTAATCTCCCAGCCTCAGAATCTGCTGCCAAATTTCTAAACTCTTGCCTTATTAAACCGGTATATCTAAAAAGTTTTCTCGGTTGAGTGATGATCGAAATATCACCAGTTGCAATACCAAGTGCTGCAACTTTTTGCTCTTTTGATTTAACCAGGCGCACTTTGACCAAGATGGACTGGTCGATTTGAATCTTCTCTTTTGTGCTAAATCTAATTCGAATTGGTAAATCTGTTCTTATGCCATCAATTTCCTTCACCTTTAGCAATGCGGAGAATTGATCTGGTTTTCGGTAGGAACCCACGACTTGACCTGGTTTTAGCTGGGGATCACTTCTAACAAGACCTGAGATAAGTACTGTGCTATTCATCTTGCTTGTAATTAGTTGATTATGTAACGCACTTTGGCGAAAACTTACAATCGTAATACCAACCAAAGCTGCGATAAGTAATATTGAGAAGGTACGAGATCTAAATACAAATATGCCGATAATCAAAAATGATGCTACTGCCAGCTTTGCGCTTGGCCAGAAATTACTTAACGCCGAAGCCGCCCACAAACTTAAACTGATTACGAATAAGCGATAATCTACATAACGCGCAACAACGATTTTATCTCCTCAAACTTTGCACCACCCAATCCGGAAATCTTCTTTAGCTCGTCTAACGCATTAATCCTTCCAACCTTGTTTCGGTAGTCAATTATTCTTTGTGCAGTGACTGGGCCAATGCCGGGCAAAGTATCTAATTGCGCCAAGGTGGCTCGGTTTATGTCTAATGGATTATCTACGGTTATCTTCCTGGCAACAGATTTACTAGATTGAAGACGGTTTCCACCAACTAGGATTTGTTCACCATCAACTAGCAACCTAGCTAAATTAATGTCAGAGATATCAACTCCTTTTAGATGATTACCTGCTGCCTCAATTGCATCAATTACTCGAGAGCCTGGTGGTAATTGATAAACGCCTGGACTCTTAACCTTTCCGGCTACATTTATTATCAATTTACTTTGCTCGACCTGATTAATTAAAGGGGTAACAACATCCACGGCCTGTGTCAGAGGTTGTGGGCGAGAGTTTAAAAAATAAAATGCGCCTATCCCAATGCTTAATGTAAAAACCAGTATTAAGCCTCTTCTTTGTTCCTGCGTTAGATTCATATCAACCATGGGTGTATCAAATATTATTTTTCGGTTCTTTAGATAAAAAGTAAGAAACTGTGGAAAGCTTTTATAGGAACATCAATCAAAGTTTCAATTAGTAAAACCCACCTCACCGGTTCGATACCGTCCCCATTCTGGCGATTGCCCAACAAGCGGTTCTTCAAAGGTGAGTATTTGCTTTAAATGATCGATTTAATCACTTTTTGTCAGTGAAGTTTCCCACTGCTGATAGTTAAATTAGGGCCACTAACAGTAGATTTGCTTCATGAAAAACCCAGATGCGATTGTGATTGGCGCAGGGTTAGTTGGTGCATGTGCTGCCCTGGCGCTAACTAATGCGGGTTTGAAAGTTTTAGTCATTGATCGAGGTCCAGTTGCCAGTGGAACTACTGGGGCTGGTGAAGGTAATATTTTAGTTTCAGACAAAGAGCCCTCTGCAGAATTAACACTTGCACTTAGATCTAGAGATGCCTGGTTTGAATTAAATACCGATGTTGGTGGCGGGTTTGAGTTAGAAGATAAGGGCGGCGTTGTTATATCTCGAAGCTCACAAGGAATTGATAATCTTAAAAAACTTTCAAAACTGCAAGCCCAAAATGGTATTGAGGTCGTTCAATTAGATGCAGCTGGAATTAGACAGATTGAGCCACATATTTCAAAAGATGTTGAGTACGCAGTTCTTTATCCGCAGGATGCACAATGTCAACCAATGCTGGCGGCAGCCTGCATCATGCGCGCAGTTCGCAAGCGAGGTGGAGTTTTCATGCAAGGAGAAAATGTTAAATCAATAACTGTTGAATCTGGAAAAGTTGTTGGCTTAGTTACCGAAAAGAATCGCTACAGCAGCCCAATAATTATTAATGCCACTGGAACCTGGGCTGGTGAGGTCGCAAAAATGGCTGGATCCTACCTCCCGATTATGCCAAGACGTGGATTTATTTTAGTTACTGCGCCAGCTCCAAAGATCGTGCACCATAAAGTTTATGATGCAGATTATGTTGCCAATGTTGCAAGCAGTGATGCTGATCTGCAATCTTCTGCTGTTGTAGAGGGAACAGAAAGTGGAACGATTTTAATAGGTGCATCTCGAGAACGAGTTGGTTTCAAATCAGATCTAGATGTTGCAGTTCTTCGCCAGCTTGCCAGACAAGCGATCTCACTTTTTCCAATACTCTCCAATATTGCACTACTTCGGGCATATCGCGGTTTTCGTCCCTACGCCCCTGACCATTTGCCAGTAATTGGTGAGGATGCGAATGTTTCAGGTCTTTGGCATGCAGCAGGACATGAAGGTGCTGGTATTGGATTAGCTCCGGCAACTGGTGAACTACTAGTTTCACAAATTACCGGAACAAAAGCATTTATGGATCCAACACCTTTTTCTCCGAAGCGATTTAAAGAAGGAGAAGCGCTTGCAATCTAATATTGAATTTACATTTGATGGCCAAAAAATGTTGGCTCTGCCAGGCCAATCTGTGGGTGCAGCATTACTTGCGGCAAATCAACGCACCCTTAGAACAACTAGATTTAACGAAAATGAGCGGGGTGTTTTCTGTGGGATTGGTATTTGCTTTGATTGTTTAGTTGTCATTAATGGAGTTGGAAATCAACGGGCATGCCTGATAGAAGTTACTGCTGGCATGAATGTTCAAACTCAAGTAGGTAGCCATGCATAATGTAGTAATAGTTGGTGCAGGCCCTGCCGGATTAAGTGCAGCATTAGCTGCAGCAGCTGCCGGTGCGCCAGTTTTGTTGTTGGACAGTAATCAAAGATTAGGTGGCCAGTACTGGCGAAATTCAAGTGAGCCAATTGAGAGTCAGAAGGATCAACACTTTGACCTTGATACTGGAATGCTTTTAATGAATGCAGTTAAAGCTCGTAAGGAAATCTCTGTCTGGAATGGTGCGCAAATTTGGAGTGCAAGCCACAAAGATGGTGTTAATACCTTAAGAGTTCTGCATCAAGGCGGAGAAAAAATAATCAATACTGCAAATCTAGTTTTGTGTACAGGTGCGTATGACCGCACTTTGCCATTTCCTGGTTGGGATATTCCCGGTGTAATGACACCCGGTGGTGTTCAATCTTTGATTAAAGGTCATGGTGTTTTAGCTGGAAATAAAGTTGTTGTTGCTGGAAGTGGTCCATTTCTTCTACCAGTTGCTGCTGGAATTATTAAAGCCGGTGGTCAAGTAGTTGAGTTGCTTGAGGCAAATAAATCAAAACGTTGGCTCCTTTCCCCGCTTACATTGTTGGAAAACATCACAAAATTAAAAGAGGCTTTTTACTATATAAAAACTATCAGTCAAGGCAAAGTAAGGGCCAGATTTGGAGTTGCAGTAATTGCTGCCCATAAAGGTGTTGACGGAAAATTAGAATCTGTTGATGTTGCAACCATTAAGCGAAATTTTAAGGTGAAGAAAACTCGAAATGTTAAATGTGATGTTGCAGCAATTGGATGGGGTTTTACCGCCGATACCTCGTTGGCTGGAGCTTTGGGTTGTAAATTAAAGGTTGCAAGGGATAAAGGTGTGGTAGCAGAGGCAGATTCAAATCAACAAAGCTCTATCCCTGGAATATTTGTTGCTGGTGAAATAACTGGAATAGGCGGAGCTGAGCTTTCAATGGCAGAGGGAGTAATTGCTGGAATATCGGCAGCCAAATTTGTTGGCTGCAAGGTTGAAATTTCAAGAGCTCATAAAAAAAGACGAGCTAAAAAACAAAGATTTGCAGATGCATTAATAAGGTCCTATCCAGTTAAATCTGGCTGGCTAACTTGGTTAAAGAATGAAACCACAGTATGTAGATGCGAAGAGGTTTCGGTTGGCAATTTGAAGTATGCAATCGAGGAGCTTGGTGCAACTGATTCAAGAACTGCAAAATTATTTACTCGATGCGGCATGGGTCTTTGTCAGGGCAGAGTGTGTGGCAGATCGGTTGTTGATCTAGTAGCGGCTGAATTGAATATCTCACCTACCGATACAGACCGGATCTCTGCTGTGAACCGTCCAATAATTTCACCAATTCCACTTGGTGTTTTAGCAGCAGGCGAATAAGGTTTAGCCATGACACCTAATAAACCTTGGCATGGAGTACTAACCGCAACCGCACTTCCATTTAAATCTGATCTTTCAATAGATTTTGATAAATATGCCGACCACATTAAGTGGCAAGCAGCAAATGGTGTGCACGGTGCGATCCCAAATGGTTCACTTGGTGAGTACCAAGTATTAACACCTGAAGAGCGAACTCAAGTTTTAAAAACTGCTTTAGAGGCCGCTCCGGCTGGATTTAATGTTGTTCCAGGTGTTGCTGCATATGGTGCGGCCGAATCTCGACGTTGGACTGAGCAACTGCTGCTGAATTAGGTGCTAAGTGCGTAATGTTGCTTCCGCCAACTGCATATAGAGCAAATGATGAAGAGATCATTGCCCACTATAAAGAGGTAAGCAAAGTTGGTTTACCAATAATTGCATACAACAATCCATTTGATACCAAGGTTGATCTAACACCTCAGTTGGTGGGTCGAATTGCTGAAGCTGCCGAGAATGTGGTGGCGATTAAGGAATTTTCTGGAGATGTCCGCAGAGTTTGGCAATTACATCACTACGCCCCAAGAATTGAAGTTCTAGTTGGCGCAGATGATGTTTTACTTGAACTTTCAACTGGTGGCGTTGTTGGCTGGATCGCTGGATTTCCAAATGCACTACCAAAAGAATCAGTTGAGCTTTATAACCTTTGTGTGGCGGGCAAATATGATGAAGCAAAGCCAATATATGCAGCTGTCCATAACCTATTTAATTGGGATAGCCGAAAAGAGTTTATTGTTGCAATTAAAGTAGCAATGGAGGCTGTCGGTCGCTATGGCGGTCCAACGAGATTGCCAAGATTGCCACTTCCAGCAAATGATATGGCCCAGCTTAATAAAGATATTAAGCAAGTATTAGATTTTTACAAAAACAGAAAATAATTAAGTGAAAAATAGTCTGCGCACTGTTACAACAGTGGAATCGCACACTGAAGGCATGCCCACGCGCGTAGTTACAAGTGGAATTGAAGAGATTCCTGGTAACACCATGTTTGAAAAACGTCTTCACTTCATGGCAAATCTAGATCACTTCCGACAATGGTTAATGTATGAACCACGGGGTCATCCAGCCATGAGTGGTGCTATCCTGCAAAAGAGCACAAGAGCAGATGCTGACTGGGGCGTAATCTTCATTGAGGTTTCCGGGTGCCTTCCTATGTGTGGCCATGGAACTATTGGTGTGGCTACAGTTTTAGTAGAAAAGAACTTGGTCCCAGTTGTTGAACCAATAACTACGGTACGTCTTGATACTCCAGCAGGATTAGTTGTTGTTGATGTGCAGGTTAAAGATGGCAAAGCTGAGAAAGTCACATTGACTAATGTTCCCTCATTCTCATATCAACTAGACCAAACAGTTGATGTTCCTGGATACGGAAAAATTAAATATGACATGGCATTTGGTGGAAATTTCTATGCAATCATTCCGATCGATCGGATTGGAATTGAATTTAAACGTGAGAATGGACAAAAATTCTTAACCGCAGGGCTGGCAATAAGTGATGCAATAAATCAACAAAATAGGCCGGTGCACCCAGAAAATCCAGATATTGCAATTTGTCATCACATTGATTTCATCGCCCCTGGAAATAACTCACTGCATTGGAAGAATGCGATGGCTATTCATCCAGGATGGTTTGATCGATCACCATGCGGCACTGGAACTAGCGCCCGCCTTGCACAGATGTATGCAAAAGGTGAATTTAAAGATCATGATGTTTTGATTAATGAATCTTGGATCGGCTCACAATTTGAAGGTCGAATTAAATCTCATACTAAAGTGGGAAATTTACCTGCGATAGTTCCAACTGTTACTGGCCGAGCTTGGGTAATGGGTGAATCAACCTGGTTACTTGATCCATCTGATCCATTTCCAAATGGGTTTATTGTTTAAAGTAACTCAATTTTTCTTGCCAAAGCCCCACCAACCATTGCATGAATTTTTGTTCCCTCTGGCAAATACTCTTCAGAGATAATTTCACCAGTTTCATGGACTGCGCTCACTAAATCACCGCGACTAAATGGAATCACCGCATTAATCTCAACATTAGGTTTTGGCAATGCTGACTCAATTGCTTTAACAAGTGTTGGAACGCCATAACCTGTTCGTGCAGAGATGGCATAAGCATTGCTTTCTGTTCGCAATAGCTCCATCAAAACCTCTGGGGCTGCAATATCTGCTTTATTTATCGCAATAATTTCTAAGATTTCACCGCCACCAATTTCATTGATGACCTGCCTAACGGCACGAATTTGCTCCATGGGATCAGGATGAGAGCCATCGACAACATGAACAATTAAATCTGATTGGGAAACCTCTTCAAGTGTTGATTTAAATGCTTCAACCAACTGATGGGGTAGATGACGGACGAAACCAACAGTATCTACAAATGTGTAAACCCGGCCATCATGGCTTTGAGTTTTTCTTACAGTTGGATCCAAGGTTGCAAACAATGCATTTTCTACCAAAACATCCGCACCAGTTAATCTGTTAAGTAGTGAGGATTTTCCTGCATTGGTATAACCAGCGATAGCAACAGATGGAATGTTATTTTTCCTACGCTCATTGCGCTTGATATCTCGAGAGATTTTCATTTCCTTAATCTCTCTTCGCAATTTAGACATCTTGTCATTAATTCTTCGGCGATCAGTTTCAATCTTGGTTTCACCCGGACCACGACCGCCAATACCGCCAGTTCCACCAGACTGCCGGGACAAAGATTCACCCCAACCACGCAATCGCGGCAACATATATGACATCTGGGCTAATTCAACCTGTGCTTTACCTTCTCGACTTTTTGCATGCTGTGCAAAGATATCTAAAATTAATGCCGTCCGGTCAACAACCTTAACCTTAACTTTTTGTTCAAGAGTTCGAAGTTGCGCAGGTGATAATTCACCATCGCAGATCACAGTATCGGCACCTGTTGCAACAACAGCTTGGCGAACCTCTGTAACCTTTCCAGAACCTATAAAGGTAGCCGGATCTGGTTTATCTCGTCGCTGAATCAAAGCATCCATTACTTGTGAACCAGCAGTTTCAGCTAAAGCAGCTAATTCCTTTAGGGAATTGTCGGCATCTTTAGAGGTGCCTTCAGTCCAAACGCCAACCAATACAACTTTTTCAAGACGCAGCTGACGATATTCAGCATCTGAAACATCTTGAAGTTCAGTCGACAATCCATTGACACGTCGCAGGGCCTGGCGATCTTGCAAATCTTGATTATTACTTTCATCTGAATCTTGTAGCTCATAATCTGCAACCGCTTGGGCATTTTCTCGAATTAAAGTATCAATATCAATTTCAAGCCCATCATCTGAGCCAAACTTTGATTCACTCACAAGTATTTATCCAGTTCAACCTCTTTAACGAGTTCAGCAGGGCCTGTGAGTGTGGCATTGCTATGACCATCTATCTCAACAATTAATCTGCCTCCAGGTGGATTGATAATCCATTTAGCTGGTAATGATTTCTTTTTTTCAATTGTGGCAGCAAGTGCCACGGCGCAGGTTCCAGTACCGCAGGATTGAGTCTCTCCCACTCCTCGCTCATGAACGCGCATTTGAATCTGGTCATTCTCCAGAAACTTCACAAACTCAACATTTACCCCATCTGGATACTCATCAGCTGGCTCAACTTTAGGCGCACTCTTTAAATCACCAATTAAATCCATATTCTCAACAAATACCACTGCATGTGGGTTTCCCATATCGATGTTTAATCCTGTAAATGAGTTAGCGCCAGTTGAAACATTTATTTCACCAGGAACTTGGCTAACCTTTCCCATATTTACAGTGATATCACCAGATTCTGGAACTGATAAAAACTTACGCCCATCTCTAGTATTTATCGGATAGATTCCGCTTGGTTGATGTCCTTTATCGGTTAAATACCGAGCCATTACCCGAATTCCATTGCCACACATCTCAGCTTGTGAGCCATCGGCATTTAAATAATCCATGAACCAGGCTCCATCAATCTTCACAATTCTTATTAGGCCATCACTACCAACACCATTTTTACGATCACAGATTCGCTTAACCTGCTCTGGCGTAAATTTGATCTGATCTGCCTCATCAAAGACCAACACAAAATCATTATGTGTGCCGTGGCCATATGTTGCCTTCATCATTAATTAATACTAGCCAAGAGTTTTTCTAGTCGGCCTTGATTACTTTCAGGGGCCAACCATTTGATTCTGTTATCCCGTGAAAACCAGGTTTCTTGCCTTCGGGCATAGGCCCGGGTTACGCGCTTGGTTTCCTCTTTAGCAAAACTCTCATCAAAATCCCCATTTAAGTAATTCATTATCTGGCTATAGCCAAGCGCCATCTTGGCCGTTGTGGCCTTCTCTAAGCCTTTAGTCATTAACTGCATAACTTCGCGAACAAATCCTTTTTCCCACATTCCTTCAACCCGGCGATCAATTTTTTCATCAAGGTTTTCTCGATCTAAAACCAATCCAAATTGATATGCATTTGGATACTTGGTACTAGCCTCTTTGGGAAGATTTGCCGTAAATGGCTTACCTGTAATTTCAATAACTTCTAGGGCTCTGATAACTCGCCTAATATTTTCTTTTGGAATTGCAAGTGCGGCAGCAGGATCTAAAGTAGCAAGTCGAGCATGCATCTGATCATTACCTAATACTTGAGCTTCATCTGTAAGTTTCTGCCTCACAGCAGGATCGGTGTCTGGAAAATTTAAATCATCTAATATTGCTTTTATATATAAACCAGTTCCGCCAACCACCACAACAGATTTTCCACTATCAATTAAATTATCTATTATCTTTCGAGCCTGTCCTTGATACCAAGAAACATTTGCTTCTTCAGAGATTTCAAGTTCATCAAGTAAATGATGTTTAATTCCTTCTCGCTCTAAAAGCGAAAGCTTTGCTGTGCCAATATCCATACCTTTATAAAGTTGCATAGAATCGGCATTTACAATCTCGGCATTAATCTCTTTTGCCACTGATACTGCTAAATCACTCTTTCCAGTTGCCGTAGCACCGCAGATAATTACTAGGCTCATAAAGATTTAAGTGAGGCTAATGTCGGAATCCCAAGCAAAATTCGCTTATCACCATTTTCAGAAACCCAGGCAGCATGCGCATCCGCTCCTTTAGTTTTCTTAACAGATATTGGAGATGAGGCAACAATGTGGTTTGCATAAGCTTCAACAACTTTGACCTGAACCAAATCCCCAGGTCTTGCCAACTTTGCTGAGTTATCAAAATGGGTTAATCGGAAATCCTTACTTCGTCCATTCATTCGGTTTTCATTAACATCATGTCGACCTTCATTACTAGAAACTAGTAGCTCAATATTTTGACCAATTAGTTTCTCATTCTCACTCTTTGATATCTCCTGCTGGATCTTATGTAATTGGTTATAGCGAGCTGCCATTACCTCATCTGATACTTGATTTGCCATGGTTGCAGCAGGAGTTCCAGGTCGCTTTGAGTACTGGAATGTGTATGCGGCGGAGAATTTCACCTCTTTAACTAAATCAATGGTTTGTTCAAAATCATGATCAGTCTCACCTGGAAATCCAACAATTATGTCGGTAGTAATTGCCGCATTTGGAATTGCAGATTTAACTTTTTGAATTATTCCTAGGTATCGATCTCTGCGATATGAACGGCGCATTGCTTGCAGGATCTGGTCACTGCCAGACTGAAGTGGCATATGCAGGTGTGGCATCACATTTTTAGTTTGTGCCATCGCATCAATTACATCATCGGTAAAATCTCGTGGATGAGGCGACATGAAGCGAACTCTTTCTAAACCATCCACCTTTCCGCACTCACGAAGTAATTTGGCAAAGGCGCCGCGGTCGCCAAAATCAACACCATAGGCATTCACATTTTGGCCAAGTAAGGTAATTTCAATAACACCTTGATCAACTAACGCCCGAACCTCTTTCATAATTTCATCCATGCTGCGATCTTTTTCGATTCCGCGCAATTGGGGAACTATGCAAAATGTGCAGGTGTTATTGCAGCCAACTGAGACAGATACCCAGGCAGAAAATGCTGAGTCTCGCTTAACCGGCAAGGTAGAGGGGAAATGTTCTAGTGATTCTTTTATTTCAACCTGAGATGCTTCTTCGATTCGAGCTCGCTCTAAGAGTATGGGCAGCGAGCCAATGTTATGTGTTCCAAAAACTACATCAACATAAGGAGCGCGCTTAATAATCGCATCTTGATCCTTTTGCGCCATGCATCCACCAACTGCGATTTGAAAGTTTGGATCACTTTTTTTGCGAGGTGCTAAGAAGGATAGGTTTCCATACAATTTATTATCAGCATTTTCTCTTACTGCGCAGGTATTGAAAACAACAAGATCAGGTTGTGAATCGGCCAAAGCTTGGGTGTAGCCAGCATCAATTAGCAGACCTGAAATTCGTTCAGAGTCATGAACATTCATCTGGCAGCCGTAAGTCTCAACCACGAAAGTAGGCATATGGCTAATTCTACTTGCTAATTAACGCCAGTTAACTCCCGCATAATTCTTGCGCAAAGCCCATGGCCATAACCTTTACGGGCCAATAATGCTGAGATCCGGCGATATGAAACCTCAGGATCTAAATGAGAGATAGATCGATATTTTCGCTCAGCAAGCAGGAATGCTTGGGCGTACTCAGTTTCATCATCGATTTCTTCAATTACCTCAGTAATAATGTCTTGCGCGACTCCCTTGCCACGCAACTCAGTTGCAATTACCCGCTTACTTAACTTCTTACTGCGCTGCCTTGATTCACTCCACAATTTTGCAAACTCAAGATCATTTAAAAGCCCTTGCAACTCCAGTGAATCCAATACAGCATTTGCAGTTTCAGACTCCACCCCGCGCTTTAATAATTGTTTAAATAGCTCATCCCTACTCTTTGCGCGCGGTGCAAGTGCGAACAACGCAATTGACATCGCCTCGGAGTAGGGATCGGCTACTACCTCTTGTGATTTCTTCAAGGTATTTTTGAATGAATTAGAGATTAGAACTCAACATCAGCTGTGGCCTCATCAACTGCTGCAACTAATGCAGGGTCGATCTCGGCTGGAACATATGATGCTCGAATTTTGGTCTCAATATCATTGGCTAGATCTGGGTTATCAATCAAGAATGCACGAGCATTCTCTTTACCTTGACCTAGTTGATCACCTTCGTAGGTAAACCAAGCGCCAGATTTCTTAACAATTCCAGCTTCAACACCAAGATCAATTAAAGATCCCTCACGGCTAATTCCAACGCCGTAGATGATGTCAAACTCTGCTTGCTTAAATGGTGGAGCAACCTTGTTCTTAACAATCTTGACGCGGGTTCTATTACCAACCGCCTCTTGACCATCCTTTAAAGTTTCAATTCTGCGAACATCCATACGAATAGATGCATAGAACTTAAGCGCTTTTCCACCTGTAGTTGTCTCTGGTGAACCAAAGAAAACACCAATTTTATCGCGCAACTGGTTAATAAATATCGCAGTGGTATTTGATTGATGCAATGCACCGGTCATTTTTCGAAGTGCTTGTGACATCAAACGAGCTTGTAGACCCATATGTGAGTCACCCATCTCGCCTTCAATTTCAGCTCTTGGAACCAATGCTGCAACTGAGTCAACTACGACAATATCAATCGCACCTGATCTGACTAACATATCCATAATTTCAAGTGCCTGTTCACCGGTATCTGGTTGTGAAACTAGAAGGGCATCAATATCAACGCCAAGTTTCTTTGCATACTCTGGATCTAGTGCATGCTCAGCATCAATAAATGCAGCAATGCCGCCAGCTTTTTGAGCATTAGCAATTGCATGCAAAGCCACAGTTGTTTTACCTGATGACTCTGGACCGTAGATCTCAACTACTCGACCGCGTGGTAAACCACCGACGCCAAGAGCAATATCTAATGCAACTGAACCAGTTGGGATTACCTCCATCGCAACAGCTTTGCGATCTCCCATTTTCATTACCGATCCTTTACCGAACTGACGCTCGATTTGGGCAAGGGCGGTATCTAGGGATTTAGCACGATCGCTAGATCGTTTATCTTCTTTTTTATCTTCTTGTGGTTCTCTATTTGCAGAGGCCATAGTTGATTTGTTTCCTTTCATCTCCTTGACCAGCTCTAGGTTTTTCAACTCCTAAGGCGAGGTCATATTGTTCGGTCCAGAAGGTACGGAACATCACTGACGGCTGGCTCGGTTGGCCAGCGGAACTGTGGAACCGCTCTGGTTGGGCAGGATAAGTGTATCGAACAACTGTTCGAAGAGGTAATTTTGGGCTAAGACACGCCGTTATCGGTATCGGTCCGGCATCGAGGGGTTATGGCGGATGACCGCCTTCCAAATCTCATCCGGCTCCATGCCAATTTCAATAGCTGAGTTAACGCTAATCCCACCCAACTCTGAGTGGATGATATCCCTGGAATAGGTATCTGGATCTGGGAAGAATTCAGCTATTCGATTGCGAAGTTCGGAGATGCGCATAACAAACTTTAGAATCTAAATTAATTATGAAACAAAGTACTTGCTAAGCGCTTGGATTGGGTACGGGACTCATCCTCAGTTATTGGTGAAGGTATCTGGCCAATTAACCACCTAAGAATTACACCGCAAACAGCTGAATCTGCTCCAAAAACCTTGGCAATGCCTTGGTGGACTAATACCCAAGTTGGGTGGGTTGATATTGTGACCAGTTTTGCAATATCTAGAGGATCAGATTCAACTAATTTTCTAAGAGCTAGATCTTGGCTAATATGAGTAGATAACAAATACAGCGCTTCTTCGCGGGATGAGGCTGCGAGTGCTACTTGAGTTAATCTTTCAACCTCATACTCAACCAAACACTCCATCATCTCAGCCTTGTCAGCAAATTGATTATAAATAGTTGCCTTAGAGACTTGCGCCCTAAGTGCTATTTCAGCGATATTTGATTGGTAATTTCCAACCTCGCAAATTACAGATTTAGCACCATTGAAGATTGCTATTCGAGATTTGTTGCTAACAGATGTTTGGCGGGCGTATGGCGCCAGCGCCGGCTGGGCAGACAACTTAAGCTGCGGTCTCTACCACTTGCAAAGTCGAGATTGTTAGTACTGGGGATTCGTGGGTTTTAACCACAGTGGCAACATCAACCAAGATTGTGGAAAGCGATAGATCAAGGGCTGAGCAAATAGCATTTAATAATTCACTTGATGCTTCTTTTTGTCCGCGCTCAACCTCAGAAAGATAGCCCAATGAAACACGGGCGCTCTTAGCAACATCTCTAAGGGTGCGTCCTTGTTCAATTCGGGCAGCGCGCAGAGCGCTTCCAATGTGGGTGCGTAGAAGTATCACGGCTTAAGAATACGCTCTAGGGATGCCAATGCACTGGTAATAATCGCGTGGCGGATCGTTTCTCGATCGCCAGTAAGGGATAAAGCTACGGCAAAGCACTCTTTTTTGCTCGCCACCCCAACCCAGGCAGTTCCTGCCTTTTGTCCATAAGCTCTGCCAGGCCCGGCAACTCCAGTAGTTGAAATTGCAATATCACTATTAAACCTCTCGCGCGCACCAATTGCCATTGCAATTGCCACCTGCTCTGAAACTGCGGTGTGTTTACTTAAATCATTTTTCTTAACCTTTAACTCAGTGATCTTTACTTGATCTGAATATGCAATGACTCCCCCTACAAAAACCTTTGAAGCACCTGCAATGCTTGTTAACTCAGCTGCTAGTGCTCCTGCTGTTACCGACTCAGCAACAGATAAGGTTAATTTCTTCTTACCAAGAAGTTTAATTATTGATTTAGAGATTACTTGGTTACTCACCTCTTTAATGCCTTTCTGAAGTAATCAACCCCGGTTGAGATCGTTAATATCACTGCAGCTGCCATGAATATATCTCTAGGTAAATCTAGGTAAGTAGGAAGAGGAAGGATATAAAAACCTACCCCAAAGTTTTGGAAAAAAGTCTTTAGCTTGCCGCCCTTGCTGGCTGGGATCACTCCTTTTTTGATTACTGCAAATCTTAAAATTGTTACCGCAACCTCTCTGATCAAGAAAATGATTGTGATTGCCCAAGGCAAAAATCCTAGAATTGAGGCACCAATTGTTGCCGTTGCCAACATCGCCTTATCTGCAATTGGATCGAGTAATTTTCCAAACTCAGTAATCTGATTTCTATCTCTGGCTATCTTTCCATCAAGCACATCACTAAGGCCTACTATAAAAAATAAAGTAAATGCGATGATTCGCCAGGTATCATCATCGCCACCATTTTTAAATAGAGCGTAGGCGCAGAAAGGCAGAGCAATAATTCTAAAAATTGTGAGTGAATTGGGAAGGTTAGGCCGCTCTACTTTTTTCATATTACCTGTGCAATCAGATCAACGCCTTCTACATCACTAACTACAGCATCTACATACTCACCGACGCGATATTTATTTCTAGATTTAATAAAAGTAGATCCATCCACATCTGGTCCTTGATGCTCAGCTCTTCCCTCTTGTTCTGCCTCATCCTCAATTAAAACTCTAATCTGCTCACCAATTCGCATCTCTGATCTTTGAGTAATTAACTCATCAACTAAGGTTGAAAGCTCCTCTGCTCGCTCTGAAATTACCTCAGGTGAGACTTTTCCATTTAATGATAAAGCTTCGGTGTTATCCTCATCTGAGTATCCGAAAACTCCAATAGCATCTAATTGTGCTTGTGAGAGAAATTCAACTAAATCAATAAACTGGGCATCAGTTTCACCAGGAAAACCAACAATGAAGTTTGATCTGATGCCAGCATTTGGTGAAAGCGCTCTGATTTGAGAGATTAAGTGAAGAAATTTTTCTCCATCTCCAAACCTGCGCATACTTCTTAAAAGATCCCTATTTGCATGTTGAAAGGAGAGGTCAAAGTATGGAACTACCTTCTCAACTGAAATCATTGCTTGCAATAAAGAAGGACGCACTTCAGCTGGTTGCAAGTATGAAAGTCGGATTCGCTCAACACCACTTATCTTTGAAAGCTCCGGCAGAAGCTTTTCCATTAATTTAAGGTCGCCAAAATCTTTGCCATATGAAGTTGTATTCTCACTGACTAGGTATAACTCTGATACCCCATTATCTGCCAGCCATTTTGCCTCTTCAATGATTTCTTCAGGCTTGCGTGAGATGAATGAACCCCGAAAGTATGGAATTGCACAAAATGAACATCGTCGGTCACAACCACTAGCGATTTTAAGTGGTGCGATTGGCGCGTTATCTAGACGCTTGCGCAGCACACTTCCTATTGGATTTACCTCAACTAACTTACGTTCCTCGCGCACCTGAGCTCTATCAACTGGAGCGATCGGAAGTAGGCTGCGGCGATCTTTTGGCGTATGCGGAGTTATTTTCCCACCATCAAGAATTGTATTGAGCCGAGTTGAAATATCTTTGTAATCATCAAAACTTAATATTGCATCTGTCTCACTCATCTCTTCAGCAAGCTCATTGCCGTATCGCTCTGCCATACAACCCACTGCCACTACAGCCTTTGTAACCCCATTAGATTTAAGTGAATGGGCTTGGATTAATGCATCAATTGAATCCTTCTTGGCACTTTCTATAAACCCACATGTGTTAATTACTGCAATCTCAGCATTTGCTGGATCTGAAACTAATTGCCAACCATCTGCTGCCAACCGGCCAGCTAACTCTTCAGAATCTGTTTCATTTCGCGCACAGCCCAATGTAACCAGCGCTACGGTGCGTGGTTTTTTCTCATTAATTAGGTTTGAACTCACTATGGCGTAAGGATACCGCTCATGACCTACATAACTTCTATTTACAACTACTACAACTGACCATTCGCATCAAAATCTAAGCGAATCACCTCACCTTGTGCCCCTGGCACTCCTAAATCCTTACCATTGAGAATTAATTTGACTGCACCAGCGTTTCCAATCACAGCCCGAATCAAGTTAGGGTCTGAAAAAGTTGCAACCTGACCAGCAGATATCTGACCGTTAAAAATTTGCTCGCCATCGGTGGTAGTTAATCCAACCCAACTTTTTCCACTCACACCTGTAACAACCAAATTCACGCCATTTACTTGCACAGGAAGTTCCTGTTCAACACTTGCGACTTTAGATGTTTCCGAATTCAATTCCGATTTAACTGATGAAGCATTGTCGATTGCAATCTGTGCAACGAAAGTAAGAGTTAAAGCTGTGATAGAAATTGAGGCAAGCGTGCCAAATTTCATCCGCTTTCTTTCCTTTGGTTTTTCGGCAACATTATTTTCTGCTAATCGATTAATCATCGGCCGGTTGTCTTGATCTTGGCTTTGCTCCATCTCCGCCACCAATAAATCTGCATCGATATTAATTGACTTAGGGGTTTTCTGATTAATTACTTTTACGATTGATCTGATATGGCCACGGGCATATGCAATACCACCACAAACTTCCACTAAGTTATTTTCTAAATCTCTAATTACAGCAGGACGAATATTTGTAAGTGAGGCAATTTGCTCAACAGAAAGACCAGCAACTTCGCGGGCCTGTTGGAGCGATGATTTTTCTGCCATTTAACTTACCAATCTTGCTCTGGGGAGGATTAATGGTAGAACTAAAGAGGGTGTTCAAACAATTCTTTTTGAAGATATTTTGGTGGACAGTGCGCTCAATTAAATCCCTAGACCAGGTTCACCCGCCAAATCACCCTTGCAAGTGAACTACTGATTGCCCCTAATCGATTCCAATACATCCGGCATTTGCTCTGCGTTAATTAAAACCGTTCTCGCCTTTGATCCTTCAGTTGGACCAACGATGCCTCGACTTTCCATCAAATCCATTAGCCGACCAGCTTTTGCAAAACCAACTCTTAATTTACGTTGCAACATTGATGTTGAACCAAATTGAGTTGATACTACTAATTGAACTGCTTGCAGAAGTAGATCTAAGTCATCGCCAACATCATCTACTACGACATTTGATTTTATTGGTGCATTTAAATCAATTCTGTAAACAGGTTGCAGCTGGCTTTTCACATGATTTACTACTGCCTCTATCTCACGTTCAGAAACATAAGCTCCTTGAATTCGCACAGCCTTACTTGCGCCCATTGGTAAGAAGAGACCATCACCTTGGCCAACTAATTTTTCTGCTCCTGGTGTATCCAAGATAACTCTTGAATCAGCCAAACTGCTTGTTGCAAAAGATAATCGGGAAGGCACATTTGCTTTGATCAAACCAGTAACGATGTCAACGCTTGGGCGTTGAGTTGCAAGGACTAGATGGATTCCTGCCGCTCTTGCTAATTGAGTGATTCTTACGATTGAGTCTTCTACTTCACGTGCTGCAACCATCATTAAGTCTGCTAACTCATCAACAATTACCAATAGATATGGATATGGTTCTAATGTTCGGTCACTTCCGGCTGGTGAAACAACTTTTCCAGCTTTGACCGCCTTATTAAAATCATCAATATGTCTGAATCCAAAAACAGATAAATCGTCGTAACGCATCTCCATTTCACGAACTACCCAAGCTAAGACATCTGCAGCTTTTTTGGGATTGGTGATGATTGGCGCAATTAAATGTGGCACTCCCTCATAATTTGTTAACTCAACCCGCTTTGGGTCAATCATGACCAGGCGCACTTCATCAGGAGTGGCACGCATTAAAATAGAAACAACTAATGAATTGATCATCGAAGATTTACCAGCACCAGTTGCACCTGCAACCAATAAATGTGGCATCTTCGCAAGATTTGCACATAGGAAAGATCCTTCAACATCCTTACCTAAAGCAATTAACATTGGGTGAGGATCACTTGAAGAGACAGAAGATCTAAGTACATCTCCTAGGGCAACAATTTCTCGATCAGAATTTGGAATCTCAATCCCAACCGCTGATTTACCCGGGATTGGAGAAAGTATTCTGATTTCACCACTTGCCACAGCGTAAGCAATATTTTTTGAAAGCGCAGAGATTGCTTCAACCTTTACACCATTTCCTAGCTCAACTTCATACCTAGTGACAGTAGGTCCGCGCATAAAGCCAGTTACTTGAGCATCAACATCAAATTGTTCAAAAACTTGTTTAAGTGCTGCAACAACAGTTTCATTTACCTTTGACTTACCTTTTGCGGCAGGGCCACCACGAAGAATGTCGGCTGGCGGAAGCTCATACTTTGTATCTGAAGTAAGAAGTAGTTGTTGAGGTCTAGTGTTTTCATGTTTAGCTGGCTTGTTAGCAGTAGCCACCTCTTGAGTAATTTCATCAAAATCCTCTAACTCAACCTCATAATCTAATTGTTGCGGTTCAAACTCTTGCACTAAGTCTTTTACCAACGGAGTTTCAAATGGCGGGCTTTCACTAACCTCAAAATCCTCTGCAACCAAACGTTCAGCACGTTTTGCCTTTGCATTACTAATACCAGATCTACCTAAGTTAAAAACTGTAGCAATTTGACTGAAAAGTTTTGAAAGTGGGGTTTTGGTAATCACTAATAATCCAAAAATTAGAATTAAGATAAAGATTGGGATTGCCAATATTTCAGTAACTAATGCAATTAATCCTGATGAGGCTGCAAACCCTATCCAGCCACCACCTTCTCGCATAGCGGTTGCGCCTGTTCCAGTTGAACCATTTACGATATGGGCAAGGGATGTCGTGCTTGTGATGATAAGCAGAGTACCAATTGTAATTCGACCAATATCCCGGGCTTCATCAGTTGATTTAAATAATCGGTAAGCAAAGAAAATGAAAAATACTGGAATTAGATTTGCCAGCATTCCAACGCCACCAAACAAGAATGCATAGGTTGCTCTTCCTAAAACATTATCTAGATCAAACCAAACTCCAGCCGCGGAGACAATTGCGAGAATAAAAAGGAAAAAAGCGATTCCATCTCTTTGGTGTGCAGGGTCTAGCTCCTTTGATGACCGGAAAATAAATCTGACCATTCCACCTAGCGTTTTTGCGATCAAACGCCAAAGCCAACCAATACCTCGAAGTACTGGCGCCAATAGATTGGGTTTCTTTGCAGATTTTTTCTTTGCCATAAGAAGATAAGCCTAAAGAATAAGTTAAATGCTGGGCTTAATCGGCACGCACTTTGGCAAGAAAGTTAAGAAAAAAGAACTCTTAAACCTCAACTACTAACGGAATAATCATCGGCTTGCGACGATGTTCCTCCCCTACCCAGCTGCCAATGGTTTTGCGCACTACTTGAGAAAGTTGATGTGTTCCATTGAAGCCACCGGCGACCGCCTTGCTCAAAGCTTTTTCAATATCACCTTTAACATCATCAAACAAAGTTTTATCTTCAGTAAATCCTCGAGCATGGATATCGGGCCCTGCAACTATTTTGCCGCTTTGTGAATCAATCACCACAACTACGGAGATAAATCCTTCATCGCCTAGAATTCTTCGATCTTTAAGGGAGCTTTCAGTAATTTCACCAACACTTTGCCCATCAACATAAACATAGCCACAAGGAATTGACCCTGAGATGTCTGCATGACCATCAGCAACATCGATCGTAATTCCATTTTCTGCAATAACTACATTATGTTCTGATAATCCTGCTTTCATCGCAAGATCTGCGTTGGCTCGCATATGTCGCCATTCACCGTGAACTGGTAAAACATTTTTAGGTTTAACAACTTCATAACAATGCAAAAGTTCTCCAGCAGAGGCATGACCTGAAACATGCACCATGGCATTTCCTTTATGAACCACATGGGCGCCAAATCTAGTTAACTCATTTATCACCCGATATACCGACTTCTCATTACCAGGAATTAAAGATGATGCTAGTACGACAGTATCTCCCTTACCTACTTGGATTTCATGATCACCATTTGCAATTCTAGATAGTGCAGCAAGTGGCTCTCCTTGAGATCCTGTACAAACTAAAACGATCTTGTCGCCAAAAGTGTCAATATCTTTGTAATCAACAACTAATCCAGCTGGCACTTTTAAGTAGCCTAAATCTTCAGCAAGCTTCATGTTGCGAACCATTGATCTTCCAACGTAGGCAACCTTGCGATTTGCTTCATGCGCAGCTGTTAGTACTTGCTGAATTCTATGAACATGTGAAGCAAATGAGGTGACCACAACTCTACGGGGCGTCTTATTAATGGCTTCCTTTAATGCAGGATAAATGTCTTTTTCAGCAACTGTAAGTCCTGGAACATCAGCATTTGTTGAGTCAACTAAAAATAGGTCAACTCCCTCTTTACCTAATCTGGCAAAGGTTTCTAAATCAGTTACCTTTCCATCTAACGGCATCTTGTCCATTTTGAAATCACCAGTATGTAATATGACTCCGGCAGGAGTTTTAATTGCAACTGCTAGCGAATCAGGGATTGAGTGATTGACTGTTACAAACTCCAATGTAAATGGGCCAACTTTTTCAACTTGACCTGCTTTGACCTGAGTCATTGGCGCGGTAATGCGACGTTCTTTTAGCTTTGGTGCAACAAAGGCCAAAGTTAACTGCGATCCAATAATTCTGATATCACTTCGCTCACGAAGCAGGTATGGAACAGCACCAATATGATCCTCATGACCATGGGTTAGAAATATTGCTTCGATATCATCCATTCGATCTTTTAAATAAGAAAAATCTGGCAAGATTAAATCAATACCAGGTTGATCATCACCAGGAAATAGAACTCCACAATCAACAATTAACAATCTTCCTTCATATTCAAAAACAGTCATGTTTCGACCGATTTCGCCCAAGCCGCCTAGAGCGACAATGCGCAAAGTTTTCTTAGCTAATTTGGCAGGGTAAGGCAGACCAGGATGGGGATGATTCATCTAATTATTTTAATTTTACGCCACCAGCTTGCAGATCAACTTTTAACTGCGCTATTTGCGCTTCAGTTGCATCCACAAGTGGCAATCTAGTAAATCCACCAGGAAGTCCCATTAGATTCAGTGCCGCTTTAGTCAGAATTGCACCTTGAGTTCTAAAGGTTCCAGTGAACACTGGAAGTAGTTTTTGATGAATCTCAAGTGCTTTCTTTGAATCACCTGAAAACCAGGCATTTAACATTTCTTTTAACTCTGCCCCAACAGTGTGACCACAAACTGACACAAATCCAACCGCACCGACTGATAAAAGTGGCAAATTCAAAATATCATCACCTGAATAAACAGGTATTGAAGATCTCTTGATTACCCAGGAGGTAGCAGCAGGATTTCCTTTTGCATCCTTTAGGGCTGCAATATTTTTATGTTCTGCTAATTTAACAATCGTATCTGACTCAATTTCAACACCAGTTCTACCTGGAATGTCATAGATCATTACCGGTAAATCTGTGGCATCTGCCATTGCGCGAAAATGGGCTTCAATTCCTGCTTGTGGTGGTTTGTTGTAATACGGAGTTACAACTAATAAGCCATCAGCGCCAGCCTTGGCTGCTCGCTGTGCTTGTTCAATTGAATGCGAGGTTTCATTATTTCCTGCACCGGCAATAATCTTGATTTTACTTCCAACAACTTTCCGAACTACTTTAACAATTTCATCTTTTTCGTCATCAGAGGTGGTTGGTGCCTCTCCGGTTGTGCCATTGACGGCAATGCCATCGTGACCTGTTGAGACTAAATGATTTGCAATACTTTCAATACCTGCCCAATCAATCTCACCTGATTTTTTAAATGGCGTAACCATGGCGGTTATTAATCGGCCAAATGGCGGCGTGATTTGCATGGGTAAAGGCTACCGCGAAATTAAGGGGCTATGCGGCCAGATTTTTGAAATGCTCCGTAGGTAATCGGCATTAATTTGGCAAAATGTGCTTCCATTTTCTCTGCCACCATCTCGATTTCCCGTTGCGGGTAAGAAGGGAAATGCGATCCTTCCCTTGCTGTTCGCAGTGATAGGAAATTCATCAAAGCTCGTGCGTTCATTGTGACATACATTGATGAATACAAAGTGACTGGTAAAACTGCTCTTGCTACTTCACGCGCAACTCCAGCATCAAGCATTTTTTGATAATTTGCATAAGCTAAATTACAAGTTTCTTTAATTGCTGCGACTGTAATATCAAATTGTTCTGGCGTGCCATCAACAAATGTATACGCCCCTGCTTTGCCAATTTGTACCAGCTTTCGTTCCTTGCTTGGAATATAAAAAACTGGTTTTAACTCTCGATATCTTCCGCTTTCTTCATTATATGAAGCAATTCGATGGCGCATAAACTCTCTAAAAACAAAGATTGGAGCTGAGATAAAAAATGTCATTGAAGTATGTTCAAAAGGTGAACCGTGACGCTCTCGGGCTAAATAATTAATCAATCCTTCAGACTTTGCCGGATCTGCTCCCACGTCCTCTAAAGATTTATCGCCAGCAGTTGAAACTCGTGCTGCCCAAATAACATCAGCATCGCTCGCGCTTGATTTAACCAGTTCGACCGACATATCGTCTCGGAAAATGATTTCTTCACCCATGGCTGCGACCCTATCTTTGGTGATTGGTTAATGGCTGGATTAAAGTGTCGGCGTGTCAATTAATCCAAAGAAAAACCCGGTTGATCGCACCGCACTAAGCGTTGCATTTACCGTAGGACTTTATGGGGCTGCCTTTGGAGCCGCTGGCGTCACAGCAGGTTTTTCCATTCTGCAAACCTGCTTACTTTCCATTCTGCTCTTTTCTGGAGCATCACAATTTGCAGTGGTTGGAATTATGGGAGCAGGCGGTTCTGCAATTAGCGCAATTGCAACTGCCACCTTGCTTGGGTTTCGAAATGCCCTCTATGGCCTGCAGATGGCGCCTATCCTGAAAGTAGGTGGATTAAAAAGAGTTTTAGCTGCTCAAATTACAATTGATGAATCAACTGCAGTTGCAACACTTCAGGAAAATGATGAAGATCGCAAACGTGGATTCTATGTTACCGGTATTGGTGTTTATATCTTTTGGAATCTATTCACTTATTTAGGTGCATTAGGTGCAAGCGCGATTGGCGATCCCTCAGTTTGGGGATTAGATGCAGCAGTTCCTGCAGCATTTTGTGGATTAATCTGGCCAAGGCTTAAGAATAAAACACAATTCTTAGTCTCAGCCATAGCAATTGCATGGGCGTTGCTTTTGACGCCAATCGCTCCAGCCGGCATACCAATTATTACTACGGTGTTGCTTGCAGTAATTTTTGGAGTAAAAAAATGAGTGCAATTTGGATAGCAGTAATTGGTGCCAGCGTTACCGCATTTTTAAATAAGTACATCGGTCACAGCGTGCCTGAAAAATGGCTTAATAAACCCGGCTTTATGAGAATAAATGCCCTGGTTCCGATCGTATTGTTAAGCGCATTAGTTGGAGTGCAGACCTTTACCAATAAGAAAGAATTGGTTATCGATCAACGATTTGCAGGAGTTATAGTTGCTTTAATCGCTCTGCGCTTTAAAGCACCATTTCCAGTTGTGGTTGTATCAGCAGCCATCACATCAGCTGCAATATATAACTGGTTTTAAAGAATTTTAAGAGATTCTAGCTTTTCTTTCAAAGCAGCATCTGATGGCTCAGTTAGGTGCGTGCCATCTGAGAAGAGAATTACTGGAATAGAGCGCATGCCGCCATTGATTTCAATAACCTTGTCCGAAGCACTTGCATCTGCTTCAACATCAACATAATTGTAAGCAACATTATTGCCATCTAAGAACTTTTTAGATCTGCGGCAATCGCCACACCACTCTGCACCGTACATAGTAATTTCACTCATTAGATTGTCTCCATATAGTTTTCTAGTCCGACTGTTAAACCTGGGTGTTTTGAAACATTTCTAATTCCAATTAAAACGCCAGGCATAAATCCTGCCCTATTTATTGAATCATGGCGAATTGTTAAGGTTTCTCCAGAATCTCCAAAAATTACCTCTTGATGTGCAACATAACCATGAGATCTTATGGAGTGAATTGGAACTTCGCCAACCTTGCTTCCTCTAGACCCTGGCAATTCAGTTTTTGTTGCATCTGGCATCTTGCCCTTACCACTTTGCTTTCGAGAATCATTAATCATCTGGGCAGTCCGGATCGCAGTTCCAGATGGAGCATCTACTTTATTTGCATGATGCATTTCAACGATTTCAACACTTTCAAAATACTTTGCTGCAGTGCTAGAAAATTGCATCATAAGGACCGCACCCAAACCAAAATTTGGTGCAATCAGTGCGCCAACGCCTGATTTTTTACTCAATAATTCCTTAAGTTGTTTTAATCTACCCTCATCTATTCCGGTCGTGCCAACCACCACATGGATGCCATTATTGATGGCAAATTCCAGATTTTTCATAACTGATTCAGGTGTTGTGAAGTCAACAACAATTTCAGCACCACTTGAAACCAATTGATCCAGGGAATCACCAAGATCTAAAGCAGCAGCTAAAGTTAAATCACTAGCTGCATTAATTGCAGCAACGCATTCTGCGCCCATTCTTCCTTTTGCACCAAGTACTGCAACCTTCATCTAATAAGCCTTTCAAATTTACTCTTTGATCTAAATGGACCCACTACCGCAAGGGTAGGAGATACTGGCAGGATTTGGCGGGCAATTTCCTTAATTTGCTCAGGTGTTACCTGGGCTATCTCGCGCAGAATTTCATCAAAGCTAAGAACTTGACCATAAACCAACTCACTTTTGCCAATTCGAGTCATCCGAGAGCCGGTGTCCTCTTGGCTTAAAACCAATGAGCCCGAGACGGCGCCTTTGGCTCGAGTAATTTCCTCATGGGTCAAACCATTACGTGCTACATCTTGCAAAATTGATTGAATAATTTTTATTGCCTCTTCAGCTTTTTCTGGCTTACATCCAACATAAAATGAAAGCACACCACTTCCTGCGAATTGTTGGTTATATGCATATGTTGAATATGCAAGCCCACGCTTTTCTCTTATCTCCTGAAATAATCTTGAAGACATTCCACCACCGAGTGCCGAAGACAAAATACTTAACGCAAATCTTTGCTTATCATCTCTTGCCACTCCTGGAACTCCATAAACAATATGGGCCTGCTCAGTTTTGCGATCAAGTAGAGTCACTTCGCCCTTACCTGCAACCTTGGTTTTTTTGGACTCCCTAACTTGAAAAACTGCCTTAGGTTTTTCTAAAAATCCATCTTTGCTAAGTGCATCTTCAACCATAGCCACAACATTCTTATGTTTCACATTTCCAGCAACTGCTACAACAATATCTTCAGGTCGGTATCTATTCTTATAGTAATTAAAAACTGTACTTCTACTCATGGATTTAATGGATTCGATAGTTCCTAAAATTGGTCGACCAAGTGGTGTATCACCATAGTATTTCTCTAAAAATAGATCATGAATTAAATCACTAGGATCATCATCGCGCATTGCGATCTCTTCCAATACAACTTTACGTTCTGCATCAACATCTTCTTGTTTCACAACCGAGGAGGTAATTAGGTCACTTATTACATCAACAGCTAGCGGTAAATCCTTATCAATCACCCTTGCATAGAAACAGGTGTACTCCTTAGAGGTGAACGCATTTGTTTCGCCACCAACAGCTTCAATAGCTGATGAAATCTCTAAAGAAGTTCTTTTCTTTGTTCCCTTAAATAGCAGATGCTCTAGAAAATGTGAAGCTCCCGCGGTTGAAATAGATTCATCACGGGAGCCAACATTGACCCAAATACCAAAAGCTGCTGAGCGAACAGATCTTTCCTCTTCGGTGACTATACGTAAGCCACTTGGTAAGACTGTTCTTGCCAAATTACTCGCTCTTAGCTTCTTCAGGAAGATTTGCAGGAACCAATGAATACTTACCCTTAGGGTCTATCTCATTGATAACAACTTCAATCTTCTCGCCAACCTTCATAACCTCTTCTAGGTTTTCAATGCGCTTGCCACCATGCATCTTGCGAATTTGCGAGATGTGAAGCAGGCCATCTTTACCTGGTGCAAGGTTAATAAATGCACCAAAGGTGGCTAGTTTTACAACAGAACCATTGAACTTATCGCCAACTGATAACTGAACAGGATTTGCGATTGCATTAATCTGCGCTTTCGCAGCTTCAGCAGCTGATCCTTCAGTTGCTCCGATGTAAATAGTTCCATCATCTTCGATAGTGATATCAGCACCAGTCTCATCTTGAATCTGGTTAATCATCTTGCCCTTAGGCCCGATAACTGCACCAATCATGTCGACAGGTACCTTGATTGAAATGATTCTTGGTGCAAGAAGTGACATTTCATCTGGAGATGAAATTGCTTGATTCATTACATCCAAAATTGCAAGTCTTGCTTCTTTTGCTTGTAAGAGTGCTGCAGATAGAACTGAAGCAGGAATTCCATCAAGCTTTGTATCTAATTGAAGTGCGGTAACAAACTCTTTTGTACCAGCAACCTTGAAGTCCATATCGCCGAATGCATCCTCTGCACCCAAGATATCGGTTAGTGCTACATATTCAGTTTTACCATCAACATCATCAGAGATAAGTCCCATCGCAATACCGGCAACAGCGGCCTTAAGCGGCACACCTGCATTTAGTAGTGACATTGTTGAAGCACAAACAGATCCCATGGATGTTGATCCATTTGATCCAAGAGCTTCTGAAACCTGACGAATTGCATATGGAAACTCTTCGCGAGTTGGTAGAACTGGAACAAGTGCGCGCTCTGCTAATGCACCATGTCCAATTTCACGTCGCTTTGGAGATCCAACTCTTCCAGTTTCACCAACAGAATATGGTGGGAAGTTGTAGTTATGCATATAACGCTTGTGATCCTCTGGTGAAAGAGTATCTAGTTGTTGTTCCATCTTAAGCATATTCAAAGTTGTAATTCCCAAAATCTGAGTCTCACCACGTTCAAATATTGCAGAGCCATGAACGCGAGGAATTACCTCAACCTCAGCAGTTAATGCACGAATATCGCGCAATCCACGGCCATCAATACGAATTTTATCTCGTAGTACACGCTGGCGAACTAATTTCTTAGTAACAGATCTAAGTGCTGCTGAGATTTCTTTTGTGCGCTCTGGGAAATCAGTTGTGATTTTCTCTGTAACGCTCTTATTGATCTCATCAAGCTTAGTTTCGCGATCTTGTTTACCAGCAATTGTTAATGCCTTAGCAAGATCATCTTTAGCAGCTTTCTCAACTACTGAATAAATGTCCTCTTGATAATCAAGGAAAACAGGGAATTCACCCGTTGGCTTTGCAGCCAATTTAGCCAGTGCAATTTGTGCCTCACATAGTGTGCGGATAAATGGCTTTGCTGCTTCAAGTCCTTGTCCAACAATCTCCTCAGTTGGCACAGTTGCGCCACCCTTAATTAAGTCGATTGTCTTGCTGGTGGCTTCTGCTTCAACCATCATGATTGCAACATCACCATCTGAAATTCTGCCAGCAACTACCATGTCAAAGACAGCTTTTTCTAAATCTGAGTGATTTGGGAAAGCAACCCATTGACCTTCGATTAGTGCAACTCGCACACCACCGATTGGACCAGAGAAAGGTAATCCTGCTAATTGTGTTGACATAGATGCTGCGTTAATCGCAATCACGTCATACATGTGATCTGGGTTTAACGCCATTACTGTTACAACAATCTGAACCTCATTGCGCAATCCTTTAATAAAGGATGGACGTAGTGGACGATCTATTAGTCGACAGGTAAGGATTGCATCCTCTGAAGGACGTCCTTCACGACGGAAAAATGATCCTGGAATTTTTCCAGCAGCATACATTCGCTCTTCCACATCAACAGTTAGTGGGAAGAAATCAAATTGATCCTTCGGATTTTTTGATGCAGTAGTTGCAGATAGCAACATGCTGTCATCATCTAAATAAACAACGGCTGTTCCCGCTGCTTGCCGAGCTAGTCGGCCAGTTTCAAAGCGGATCTCCCGCTTTCCAAATTTACCGTTGTCTATTTTTGCAACGGCTGATTGCACATCTTGACCCTCCATGGGTCATCTCCATTTC
>B570J14230_10000099_pt1 | contig 28985 bp, 30 predicted proteins | sample LakMenepilimnion_3_FD_14230 | JGI IMG/M metagenome (IMG submission 14230) | reverse complement strand
TCCTCTGGATCGGCGAGCGCACTCGTCAACTAGATGGCGCACATATTGATTTCGCTGCCAAGATTCGCAATCCAATCGGCGTAAAGCTGGGGCCAAAGTCCACAGTAGAAGATGCGCTAACTTTGATTGATCGACTTGATCCAGATCGCGAACCAGGCCGGTTAACCTTTATTACTCGCATGGGTGCTGGCAAGATTCGCGAAGTTCTACCTGGCCTAGTCGATGGCGTAACAAAGTCAGGGGCTAAAGTTCTTTGGGTTTGCGATCCAATGCACGGCAATACTTACGAAGCACCAAGTGGTTATAAGACCCGTAAATTTGATGATGTCCTTGATGAAGTTAAGGGCTTCTTCCAAGTTCATAAGGCACTTGGCACCCACCCAGGCGGAATTCATATCGAGCTAACTGGCGATGACGTGACTGAGTGCGTTGGCGGCGGCGAACAGATTTCACACGAAGATCTAGCCTCCCGCTACGAGAGCGCCTGCGATCCACGCTTAAATCATTCGCAATCACTTGAATTAGCATTTTTAGTAGCGGAGATGTTGCGCGACCGTTAAGTTTTACCTGTGACGCTTTTAATTACCACTAGCAAAACTCCGATTGGCAATCTAAATCTGATTGCCGACGAGCATGTCTTGCTCGGAGCGAATCTCTCTACTGTTTCTGCACTTAAGAGTGGGCTTGATGTTTCTGAGCAAGGCCGAGAGTTTAAAGTCGTAAAGAGTATTCCGATTATTAGCGAATTAATTGCTGATTATTTCGATGGCGACATCACCGCCATCAACGGAATTTCGGTGAGACAACCAGGTGCGACATTTTCACAAGCAGCCTGGAAAGCGATGCGCAAAGTAAAAGCAGGCGCAGTTATAACTTATGCAGATTTAGCAGATCGGGCTGGGTCTGCAGCTGCTGTTAGAGCGGCCGGAACTGCATGTGCGAAGAATGCGATTATGTTGGTTGTGCCATGTCATCGCATAGTTAAAAGTGGCGGTGCACTCGGAAATTATGCTTATGGTGTTAACAAAAAAGAATGGCTATTGAGCCACGAGGGCGCGCTTTAATACTTCGATTGCATACGCTGTACCTGCATCGTCAATATCCATATGAGTTACTAAGCGCGCGTACTTGGGCCCTAGCGCGCCAATCAATAACCCTTCAGCTTTACAGCGAGTTGCTAGTTCGGCTGCCGTAATACTTAATTCAGCCAAATCAAGGCCAACGATATTTGTTTGCACTGTGGCCGGATCAATAACTGATGGAACTACCGCGTTTAAAGCCACGGCAATTTCTTTGGCACGACGGTGATCTTCAGCGAGTGGTGCAATGTTGTGATCAAGTGCGTAATGACCAGCGGCTGCAAGTAAACCAACTTGGCGCATGCCGGCGCCGTATCGCTTGCGCCATACTCGAGCCTTAGTTACCCGCTCTTTAGTTGAAAGCATTACCGAACCAATTGGTGCACCTAAACCTTTAGATAAGCAGACGCTGATGGTCTCGAAGTATTTTCCATACTCAAGGAACGAAACTCCACTAGCAACATGGGCGTTCCAGATTCGAGCACCGTCTAAATGCAGCGCTAAACCTAGCTTTTGCGCACCAGCATGAAGAGCGGCAATCTCAGAAATTGGCTGCACTGTGCCGCCACCAAAGTTATGGGTATTTTCTACCGCAATGGCCGTGGTTGAAACTAAATATGGGCCAGATTCGGGGCGAGCGATTTCGAGTGCATCTGCTGCTTTCAACAAACCATTTACGGCCGGCCAGGTACGAGTGGTGATGCCAGAGAAAACCGCAGCTGCGCCGAGTTCAGCGCGAACGATATGCGAATTTGTCTCGGCTAATAGTTCTTCTCCTGGTGCAACCAACATACGAATTGCTAATTGATTAGCTAACGAACCAGTTGGCGTAAATACACCTGCCTCTTTGCCAAACATGGCAGAAACTCTTTCTTCAAGTGAGTTAACCGTTGGGTCATCGCCATAAACATCATCGCCGACAGGTGCACTTGCAATTGCTTCACGCATTGCTGCCGATGGGGCAGTGACGGTATCTGAACGAAGATCAACTCTCATGAGGTAAGTCTCTCACGATTCTTTGAGGACTATTAAGTACATTGCAGTCACAACTAAAATTCCACCTAGCGCGGCCTGCAGAGTTAATCGCTCACCTGCGAAGATGATGGCAAAGAAAGCGGCAAAGACAACTTCCATAGTCAGAATAACTGCCACTTTGGTTGCTGACATATGTGCCTGTGACCAAGTCTGGACAATGAAGGCGATGGCTGTGGCAAATACAGCCGTAAATACAACAACTGCCCAAACTCCAGAATCAGGCGGAGCTGAATAGCCTTCAAAGATTGAAGCCACACCAGTCATAGCGGCACACATTGTTAATTGAGTAATAGTCATGGCATAAACATCGCGACCAGCAGACCATTTACTTAACGCTGTTATGTGGGCGGCAAATGCGATCGCGCTAAAGAAAACCATTAACTCACCAAAGCCAATAGACCAACCCTTTAGCGAAAGTAAGGCAAGTCCAACCGTGGCCATAAAAACGTATAACCAAGTATTTTTGCTAACTCGTTCTTTGAAAATAAGGCCGGCAAATAACGGGGTAAGTACAACGTATAAGCCAGTAACAAAGCCAGTAATCGCAGCGCCAGTATTAGCTAAACCAACGGTCTGGAAGATGTATCCACCGCCGAGCAAGAAGCCAGCAGCGAGCCCGCGTAGCAGAAGGTCTTTGGTGAGAAACTTTAAAACTTGGGGGCGAATTAGGATCATCACCAAGACTGCCATTAAAAATCTGGTGAAGAGAAAGTTATTTACGCTCTGACGTTCAATCGCTGGCTTCATGACTACGAAAGCTAAACCCCATGCCGCTGAGACCAGTAAGAGTGCGAGCGGTGCTAGTTTTAATTGCAGATTGTGACGCGCGTTCATCCACGCATCTTCTTTAGCATCTCAATCTCTTTGCCGTGCTCAGGTTCCATGCCCGGAGTTTCTAAAACCATCGGCACATTTTTCATGACTGGGTGATCAAGCATCTCTTGGAAAGCGGCTAGTCCGATATGACCTTCACCGATATTTTGATGACGATCTTTGAGCGCACCACAAACATCCATTGAATCGTTTGCATGTACAAGTTGGAAACGTTCAGCGCCAGCAATTTCAATTAGAAGATCAATAGTTTCAGTCATGCCGCCTTTTTTGGCTATGTCATGGCCGGCAGCAAATACGTGGCAAGTGTCTAGACAAATTCCAACCTTTGGGTGATATTCCAAAGCTTTCAAATAGTTAGTTAGGTCATCTAACTTCTTAACCAGTGATTGACCTTGTCCTGCTGTTGGTTCAAGTAGCAGCATTGGCGCATCATCACCTAAAGCATTTAGGACCGGCATCATGCCTTCGTGAATCTGTTTCCAGGCATTTTCAACATGATTAACATCGACAGCTGAGCCAGTATGGATAACAACGCCAAGTGCGCCAATTTCAGTGCCACGCTTTAGCGAGTAAGCCGTTGATGCCACGGAATTTTCGTAAGTGCCTACGGTAGGAGAGCCCAAATTAATCAAGAATGGGGCGTGTACATAGGTGAGAATATCTAGTGCCGCAGCTTTACTGCGAAATTCTTCATCAGCTACTGGGTTACTTTCCGGCATAGCCCAACCGCGTGGATTAGATGCAAAAACTTGAATAACTTCAGCGCCGGTTAGCTCGGCATAAGCGATCGAACGTTTGGCCATTCCACCTGATGTGGGGGTGTGGGCACCGAGGCGTGGACCTTTAATTTTCGCTTTAGACATTTGGCTAGCCTACTGTGATGGTCACGGTGCTGCCACGTTTGACCTTTGTGCCTTCTTTCGGCGAAACGTTAATAACCTTTTTAGCCTTATTGGCACCAAGAGTTTTGACTAAAACTTCTAAACCAAGATCTTTGAGAATCTGAGTCGCTTTGGCTTGCGTCTGCCCGATAATTCCCTTAGTTGGAATAATTACGAAAGCGGAACCTTTAGAGACTATTAATTCGATTTTCGCGCCTTTAGGAAGATCACCATTAGCTGGGTTCTGTGAAATCACACCACCCGGGATAATTTTTTCGTCGAAAGCATATGTGACCGTAACGTCAAAGCCAGCTTCACTTAAGTCAGTTAGAGCTTCTTCGCCAATTTTCCCAACATAAGAAGCTAGCGCAAGAGTCTCGATTCCTTTGCTGACCACTAATTTAATGGAAGCATCACGTCGCACCTTTGTGCCTGGTGCTGGGTCAGCTGAAATCACAAAACCCTTAGGAATTTCGGAGTTAAATACTTCGGTAATTGTGCCGGTGGTCAGAGGCAATTTCGCAATTGCATTTACTGCTGCCTCGGGTGTTAAACCAACAAGTTGCGGAACCGTGTATCGCTCTGGACCTTTGGAGATAGTTAACTTGACTGTGCTACTTGGATCCGTCTTGTCACCACCAGCTGGACTTTGCGCAATGATCAAACCTTCAGCATCTTCTTCGCTGTAAACACGTTCTGTAACTTCACTCTTAAGTCCGAGCGGAGTTAGCAGAGAATTAGCCTTATCTACTGAAGCACCGATAACTGAAGGCACATCAACTTTTGCACCTGGGCCAAGTACGATCCACCAACCAGCAACGCCAACGCTGACCGCTAATGCCAAAGCGATAATTCGATTGCGACGCACACGCTTACTAACGCGGCGCTTTTCTTCGGCTCGATCTTTCTTAGTTCCTGCAGTGCTCTCAGTCATGGGGGTAACTATCTCGGTTGCTTGCGCTGACTTAGCGGCTTCGGCACGCTTAGCGGCACGAGACTTATCTCGCACTTCTTCGCGAATTGGGGCAACTGGAAGATCTAATTGCAGGCTCATCTGCTTACGTTTCGGATCAATTTCACCGCGGACACGTTCTAACTCAGCTAGAAATTCACCAGCATCGCGCGGCCGTTCATCTGGGTTAGTACTTGTCGCTTTAGCAACCAGAGCTTCTAGTGCTGTCGGCACCCCTTTTACTTTGCTACTAAGTAAAGGAATTTTCTCGTTTACATGCATATATGCAATTTGAATTGGCGAATCGGCAGCGAACGGTTTCTCACCTGTAATCATTTCGAAGAGCACAATGGCTGCGGCGTAAACATCACTACGTGAATCGGCAACACCACGTTGAACTTGTTCGGGAGATAAGTAAGAAACGCTACCTAGTATCACGCTGGATTCAGCCGTCATGGTGGTGCCTAACATATTGCCACGCGCTAAGCCGAAGTCGGCAATCTTTACTCGGCCTTCTTTTGAGATCAAGATATTTTCAGGCTTAATATCGCGATGAATAATTCCAATATTGTGTGCTGCAGCAAGTGCGCTTAAAACAGGTTCGATAAAGGAAAGCGCATCATCGACAGTTAGCTTGCCTCGCTCAAAAATATAATCACGGAGAGTGTGACCCTCAACTAATTCCATCACGATAAATACGGCCGGAACTCCACTTTGATTCCAACCTTGATCTTGCACCGCAACAATATTTGGATGTGAGAGTGACGCTGCAGCTTTCGCTTCGCGAATAAAGCGACCGACGAAATCTTCATCTTGAGCAAGATGTGGGTGCATGATCTTGACTGCAACTTTGCGATCTAGGCGAGTATCGATAGCGCTATAAATTGTCGCCATTCCGCCTGTAGCAAGCAGCGCCGTTAACTCGTAACGGTCATCAATTAGCTCACCGGTTAGATCAGACACAGCTAAATCTTAGGCTAGCTATTGCGTAGAGAGGATGAATTCAGCTCTTTCGCGAGTTAAGTCGCGCGCAAAGTATTCACTTTCCATCTTTTGCCACTTGACCATCTCTTCGCGAATTTGTTCACCATCGCGTTCCAAGACCCTTGCTAATCCAATACTTTGCTCGATATCTAGCCAGATCGAAGTTGTTAAATGGTCTTGAAGCAGCAGATTAGAGCTACCAACGCCTTCAATGATTAGAAGTTGCACAGCCTTTATCTCTCGCGAACCAGAGAAGGATTTGGCGGCCCAATCGTAGATAGCTAAATCTGTTGCAAGGCCAGCTCGCTGAGCCGCAATTAGCTTAGAAATTCGCTGAAATAGTTCATCTGAAAGCGCTTCATCCCAGCCGTTATATAACTCATCAAGATGAATGACTTCAATGTCGTAAGTACCAGCAAATCCGCGCGCAATCTCACCGGCTAGCGTGCTCTTGCCAGAACCTGCCGGGCCATCAATTGCTATAACTAAAGGTTTAAGCGCCTGACTAAATAGATCGCGAAGCGCTTCGTTGATCTGCATACCAACGCCTCCAACCTTGAAGCGCAACTAGCGTGAAAATTCCATAAAGGAATGAAGTGAAATAGTAGCCTTGATTGAAATAGAGAGCAGTGCCAGCAATATCTACTACTAACCAAATTATCCAACTCTCATACTTTTCTAAGACCATCAAAATTTGCGCAATAAGTGAGCCAACAAATAAAAATGCATCAACAACTGTTGCGGCTGCGCCAATTCGGGAGAGCAATGGCGCAAGTGCTAGCCACAAACCGAGTATCGCCAGAACTGAGTAAACCCGGCCTCGAGTACTTAACTTTCCAGGTTTTGCACCAGTTGGTGCCCAACCGCGCCAGCCACTTACTGCAGCTGCAATAAAGACAAATTGCAGAGCAGCACTGGCAATTAAATTTGCTTGATAGAAAAAGACGGCATAGAGCGCGCTGCTTAAAGCCCAAAAAGGCCAAGTAATTCGCTTACCTGTGGTGCCTAGCCACACTCCAATTAAAGATGTGACTGATGCGACGAACTCAAGAACTGAAACTTGATATTCCCAGGCTGTGAAAAGTGTGTACGACATTTTGAGCTCCGTTCCAGGTCCGCATTACCGGACCGGTCAAGCGGTCGATCTGCACTTCGCAGATCCTCTCAGCCATAAATTCTCGGCTCCCGCAAAGCAAACTATAGCCATATAGGCAGCAAAAAGTACGGGTTTACGAGAGAATTACGCCGTGCAGAAATTTGGTTACCTAGCGATGCTGGCTTTTACTCTTTGTGGGTCAATCTGGTTAGAAGTGGTTTTAAAGGTCGGTGTCATTCGTAGATTTAAGCGAGTGATTTTAAGTATTTTGCCAACTGCACTTTTCTTTCTAATTTGGGATGCCTATGCCATACATAGTGGCCATTGGTATTTCGATGAGAAACAAATTCTGGGAATAATCGGACCATTTGGTATCCCACTGGAAGAGTTTCTATTTTTCCTAATCGTGCCACTGGCTGCTTTGTTAACTATTGAAGCTGTACGAACTGTTAAGAAACATTGGGTAGTAGGGGATGAAGCATGACTTATACCCAAATTGCTCTCATCGCAGTTTTTATTGCTGCCTTTATCGATCTTGAAGTGCTGCGCACGAAGTTGTTGAAGCGAAAAGTTTTCTGGACTTCTTACGCGATTATTGTGCCATTTCAGTTGCTGACCAATTGGTGGCTGACTTCAAAAGAGATTGTCATGTATAGCGAAGATGCAATTTTGGGAATTCGAATTGCTTCAGCACCTGCCGAAGATTTGTTCTTTGGCTTCGCACTAATTCTATCGGTAATGGCAACCTGGGTTTACTTGGGTCGCAAGGCGCATAAAAACTAACGAGCGGCAATCGCCTTTACATATGCTTTGCCAGCCACTCGCATTCGGCGACCGGTAGATGTTTTTGCTCGCTTATTGAAAATGTCATAACCAATCGCTTCGACCTCATCGACAATGCCACAATAAAGTTCGCTGGCTGCCTCAATACAAGGACGACTCGATCGCTCTAATTGCAAGATACCTGGCGCTGCCTCTCGTTGCAGTTGTCGTACTCGCTCAATCTGAAACTTCAGAGCTGCGGTAATTTCTGGGGTCAGCTTTCGTGCTTCTAACATTTCGCGATCTACCCCGAATTGAGCTAATTCATCTTGCGGCAGATAAACCCGACCACGATCTAAATCTTCGCCAACATCGCGAATGAAATTAGCTAACTGAAAAGCTACCCCTAATTTTTCAGCTGGCTCATAAGCAGCTTGGCTTAAAGCCCCCAAAATAGGGACCATTTCAAGGCCGATTACCGCTGCGGAGCCGTAGACATATTCCATAAGGGCTTCGTAGTTGGCATATTCAGTAACCGTTAAATCCATAGTCATTGAATGTAAAAATGCCACAAAATGTTCGTGGGGGATAGCAAAGCGATTTACGGTATCAATTAGGGCGCGACCAACTTGATCATTTGAGTTGCCACTTTTTAACCCGGCTAGAACGCCGTCGCCCCAGGTTTTTAACTCCGCAGCTTTTTCTTTATCCGAAAGCGTGGATGCTAAATCATCAACAATTTCGTCGGCATAGCGAGCAAAGCCATAGAGAGCATGCACAAAAGGTCGTTTCGCTTTTGGCAAAAGCAAGGTGGCTAAGTAATAAGTCTTGCCATGCAAAGCATTGAGTCTTTTGCATTCTTCATAAGAGGCCCGCAATTGCGGATCGGTTATTCCGGCAGCAGTTAATTCATCCATTACTTTACTGGGCCCACAATTCGTTCGGCAGCTAAGCGGCCAGAAATCAAAACCATCGGTACACCAACACCAGGTTGCGTACCTGAGCCGGTGAAAACTACATTTTCAAAACCTTTAGCAAGGTTGCTTGGTCGGAACGGGCCAGTCTGGAAGAAAGTGTGGGCACTTGCAAATGGTGCACCTGCTTCCATTCCCATTGCTTCCCATTCAAGCGGAGTTGTTAAATGCTCTTCTTCAATTGCGGCACCGAAACCGTCGTAACCACGTTCTTCAAGAGTGCGAATCATTTCGTCGCGATAAGGCTTTGACTCTGTGCGCCAATCAATATCGGCAGTTAAGTTCGGAGTTGGGAATAGAACGTAGTAACTCTGCTTTCCAGCAGGGGCTAAATTTGGATCATCATGAGTCGGCACTGTTACTAGAACACTTGGATCACTCATCAACTGCTTCTTGTTGATTAATTCATCAAAAACGCCATCCCAAGATTTACCGAAGTGAATGTTGTGGTGTGCGATGTGATCGTATTTCTTACTTGAACCGATCAACATAGTTGCGCAAGATGGTGAGTAGCGCAGACGCTTTACTGAACGTGGTGTCTGACCCAATAGATCACGCCAAGCAACTGGTAGGTCAGGGTTTAGAACAACTGCGTCACAGGTAATTCGCTCACCTTTATCGGTCATTACCGCTTTTGCGCGGCCATTCTCAAAATCAATCTTGGTAACTGTGGTGCTGTATTTGATCTCGACGCCATGCTTTTGAGCAGCAGCTGCAAGAGCTACAGGTACTGCGTGCATTCCACCCTTAGGGAAGAAGACGCCATTTACTGAATCCATATATGCAATTACGGAATAGATAGCTAGTGCTTGTTGCGGGCTAACACCGGCATACATTGCTTGGAAGGAGTAAACCTTCTGTAGTCGAGGGTCTTTTAGGTACTGATTGACCTTAGGTTGTAGTTTACGAAAACCGCCAAGGGCAATTAAGCGTGCCAAATTAGGCGTTAGCAAATTCAATGGTGAATCGATATTGCGATCAATAAAATCATTCATTTCATACTTATATAACTTAGTTACAAACTCTACATATCTGCGATAGCCAGCAGCTTCAGCAGAGCTGACGGTGCGAGCAATCTCAGCTTCCATTTCTTCAGTGTTAGCGTGCACATCAATCTGAGAGCCATCATCATAGAAAGCACGATAAAGCGGCTTAAGTGGCATCAAGTCGACCCAGTCTTTTAACTCTTCGCCAACGCAGTTAAAAGCATCGTTGATTAGCGAAGGCATGGTTAACACACTTGGTCCGGTATCAAATGAGTAACCATTGCTTTGAAGCAAGCCACTGCGACCACCAGGGACAGATTCGCGTTCGATGATTGTTACTTTTCGACCAGCACCGGCAAGTCGCAGAGCTGCACTTAAGCCCGCATAACCAGCACCGACAACAACTACATGATCGCTAGGACCTTTAATCTGCTTAACCATTTATCTTCACGTATTTCTCTTCGTTGCGATGATTGCCATTTCGGTCAATAGTTTGCGTGCTTGCGAGTCAATTTCATCGCGGTTAATTGCTTCGAGTGCAGTCGAGGTTAGTTCTTCAATTAGATCTTCAACGTGCATGGCAGCGCCGGTCTCAGCGATAATCTCTTGTAGGCGTGCGATAGCGCTTTCGGAGATGTCGTGATTTCCAAATTCCTTTAGAAACTCTGCCTCAGCTGGGCCGGAAATTCGATCGTGCGTCATTGCCATCAAAACGGTGCGCTTTCCTTCGCGCAAATCATCACCGGCTGGCTTGCCTGTGACTTTAGGGTCACCAAAGACGCCAAGTAAGTCATCACGAAGTTGGAAAGCTTCGCCAAGGGGCAGACCAAATTCGGAGTAGATCGAAATGATTTGCGCGCGCTTGGCTGCGTCAGGAATGGCAATTGCAGCACCTAAGTGAAGCGGGCGTTCGATTGTGTACTTGGCCGATTTATATCGCGCGATATTTAGCGCTTGGGCAACACTTTGGGTACCGCGTGCTTGCTCGAAAACATCTAGATACTGCCCAGCAATCAACTCGACTCGCATTTCATCGTGAACGCTAAGGGCGGCAAGCAGGGATTCATTTTTAATTCCAGAACTGTTAAGCATTTGATCTGACCAGATAAGTGCTAGATCACCAATTAAGACAGATGCTGATAAACCAAATTGCGTTGCCTTACCTTGATACTTTTCTGATTCATGCATTTTTTCAAATAATTTGTGTATTGCTGGTTCGCCACGTCGAGTATCTGAGGCATCCATCAAGTCATCGTGAACTAATGCGCAAGCTTGCAATAATTCCAAACTAGCAAAAGCTCTAATTTCAGCATCACTTAATTGAGAACCAGCACCCATTGCACCAACGGCGGCAAATAGCGGTCTAAATCGTTTTCCGCCATTGATCACAAAGGCAGTCAAACTTGTGGCCGCTGGCTTTAACTCTGGCGCAATCGCGGTGAAGTACTCACTCTGTTTTGTCAGGAAATCCTTGAGTTGCGCCTCGACTTGCTCGCGCAAAGATTTAAGTTGCTCAAGGGATTGAGCAGATGCCTCAGGTTTCACGCGCGTAACGATACGCTGACCTAGTGGCAATCCGCGCGACCAAATACTCATTTGAGTTCTTTCCGCCTAAAGATCAGGCTGGTGAAGAACGACTTTGGGCTGCCATGTCAGCGCTTGAACCAATTACGCCAGATTTCATCTCAGTCACTTATGGTGCTGGCGGGTCAACCCGTGATCGCACAATTCGCATCACCTCAGAGATCACCGAACGAACCTCGATTCCAACAGTTGCCCATTTAACTTGCGTTGGTTCAACGCGGGGCGAACTAATCGAAATTCTGCAGAAATACAAAGAAGCTGGCATTAACAGCATTCTTGCCTTGCGTGGTGACCCAACTGGTGGGCCAAGTGCTCCTTGGGTGCCAACAGTTGGTGGGTTTAGCCATGCCGATCAATTAGTTGAGTTAGCCATGGAAGTTGGCGGGTTTGAAGTTGGCGTAGCCGCATTTCCTGATGTTCACCCAGCATCACAAGGAGATTTAGCAAAAGATGTTGAGGTCTTAATTCGCAAAGAATCGTTAGGCGCAACATTTGCAACAACCCAATTTTTCTTTGAGGCAAAGAGTTACCAGCGATTAGTCGAAGCCCTTGCTGCAAAAGGATCTAGTTTGCCAATCATCCCGGGCATTCTGCCGGTTACCAATGTTAAGCAATTAGTACGCATGTCTGAATTAAGCGGAACTGAGATTCCAGCAGATGTTCTCGAAAGATTCTCAGCAATCGAGGCTAATCAAGAGGCAGTTCAAAAACTTGGAATTGAGATAGCAACTGATCTCTGCGAACAGTTACTTGAATTAGGGGTACCTGGTCTGCATTTCTACACCATGAATACTTCATCTGCCACACTTGAGATTTGTCGAAAGTTGGTTTCTAAGTGATTAGTAAAAAAGATTTCTACAAACGGTGGAGCGAATTACACGGTAATGCCGAAATAGCGGGCATCGTGCATGCGTGGTTAGCAATCTCTTATCGAATAGCACTGATTGCAACTCTGCTTCGCATTTCGCCAAATGTTTTAACGCTACTTGGCTTATTTTCGGCAGTTGGAACTGCACTAATTCCGCAGTCATATTGGGCAATTGCTTTAGTTGTCTTATCACTCATCTTTGACGGAGTTGACGGAAGTGTTGCCATTTTCCAACGCCGCGAAAGTGCTTGGGGAGCGATCCTAGACTCAGTTGCTGACCGCATTAGCGAAGCAGCTTGGGCGTATGCGTTGTATCAAGTTGGAATTCCACTAGAAATCGCAGTTGGATTATGGCTAGCAGCTTCAGTTCAGGAGTATGCCCGAGCTCGTTTGGCAGCCTTTGAAGTTAAAGATTTAGGCGTAGTTACTTTTGCCGAACGCCCTATGCGAGCAAGCCTGCTATTCATAGTTTTAATAGCGTGGCAATTAGATCTTCCTGGCTTACCAGCAATCGCTGGCGCGTTCTTAGCGATGCAGATTATCGGCGCACTGCAAGTTATGCGCTTTGGTTACAAACAGCTTCGCTAACGCGCACGTCCAATTGCATTTGCCACAATTTCAGCACTGATTCCAACTAACGGCAATCCGCCACCTGGATGAGTTGAGCCACCAACGCAGAAAAGATTCTTAATCGGTGAACGATTCTTGGTGCGCAAGAATGCAGCCGAGGCGCTGTTGCTTGAAGTTCCGTAAATCGAACCGCCCGGTGCCATGACTGATTCCTGTAGATCTAGGGGAGTACGAATCTCTAAGACATCTAGGCGTTCGCGGATTTTGATCCCACGAGCCTCAATCTGAGCAATAATTAAATTGGCGTATTTATGTTTGAAATTTTCATCACGCCAATCGAATCCATTCTTGGAACTCTCATCATGACGTGGTGCATTTACAAGCACAAACCAACTCTCATGCCCGGCATCTTTAACCATCAACGGATCATTTGGAGCGCAGATGTAAATGGTGGGATTTTCAACTGGTTTCTTTTGCGTAAAGATCGCTTCAAACTCGGCGTCGTAATCAGCTGGGAATAAAATCGTGTGATGACTTAACTTATCTTCACTTTCACTTGGCCGTAGACCTAAGAGCAGCGAGAAACCAGCAAGCGATTTTTGCGTCTTTGCTAAGTTTTTACGTTCGCTTTTTGTTTTCTTCTCAGCAGGGTCAATCAGATTGTTATAGGTAAGGCTGGCATCACTATTTGAAACTACGAAATCAGCTGAGATCTCTGCGCCGCTAGCTAAAGTTATTCCGGTCGCGACTCCGTTAGCTGTCTGTATTTTGGCAACAGTTGAATTCAAATGAATGACAACACCAAGATCTAAACAGCGTTTTTCAATTGCTACGGCTAATTGCCCAATGCCGCCTGCCAAATGCCACGCTCCAAAAGCTTCTTCGACGAAAGCGATACTTAGCAAAACCGCTGGGGCTTTACGTGGGTCAGAGCCGCTGTAGGTGGCATAGCGATCAACAATGAAACGAAGTCGTTGGTCAGTTAATTTCTCGGTAGCTAAATCGCGCAATGATTTGTGCGGGGCGATTACCAGCAGGTCACGCAACAAAGTTACGCGCTTGAGAAGGGCTGCTATCGAGGTGAGTTCAGATTCAATAAAAGGTTCGCGCGAAACATCCCACATGGCTTCGGCGCGCTTCATGGTTTGATCCCATTGCGCTGCCGCTTCACTGCCGAAAGACGCGGTAATCGCTTGCAAAGTTTGGTAGCGCGAAAGGTTGGCAAACTTAACGTTTGAGCCATCGATAAAACGGTAATCAAAAGCTGGATCAACTGGAATCTGAGTTAAAACATTTTCCATAACCGAACCGGTTTTCAGGAAGAAGTCACGATAAACGGCGGGCAGAGTTAGTAAAGACGGCCCGGTATCAAAGGCATAGCGACCAATCCATTCGGTGCGACATTTTCCGCCGACGAAGTTTGCCGCTTCATATATTTCGACTTGATGGCCAGCTTTAGCAATTCGGGCCGCAGCACTCATGCCACCGATACCGGCGCCAATCACTACTACTTTGCTCATACGGTGCGCCCCTTCCATTGAACTTTACCTTTAGCTATCCAGGAGTAAAGGATCAAATAGATAAGCAGAGTTGCCGAAAGCGGGTGCAAGAAAGTGTCTAAGAATTTCGCACCCGATAGTCGAGCCGCAATTATGCGCGAAATGATTACAAACTCGAGTGCGAATAAGCCAAATTGGATACCAGCAAACATCGCTAGTAGCGGCAAAATTCCAGTGATAAAAAGAAATGAGATGGCAACGAAAGTTCCGAATTTAGAACCGAAGGCTGCCCAAAGCGATTTACCGTAACCAGCTTTAACTTGCGCCCAAGAGCTATACATGTGGCAAGTTGCTAAGTGCACACCATCGGCCACGGTTCCCTTGAAACCATTTCGCAATAAAGTGCGAGCTAGTTCTACATCATCTAGAACAGATGCCGATATTGCTGAGTAACCAGAAATGCTAGTTAGCGCAAATTCTCTAACTACAAAGAATTGGCCATTTGCCACAGCGAAAGATGGCTTACCTGACTTTTCCGCGTAGCGAAGTGGCACTGTTGAGAGCCAAGACCAATGCAAAAGTGGCTGAATCATTCGTTCACCAAAAGAATTAGCGATCTGTCTCGGATATGGCGAAACAAAATCAAGTTCTTGGTCAATTAGTAAATTAACTGCAGCAGATATTGCCAATGGGGTTAGACGCACGTCGGCATCGATGCTTACTAGGTACTCTGCTTTAATTTTCGAACGTAATTGTTCAAGTGCCCAGGGCTTTCCGAGCCACCCTTCGGGTAGGGCAGAACCAGATGTGACGCTAAATCTAGAGTCGCCCGCAATCTCACGCTTTAGTAATTCTGCTGTGTCATCTTCGGAGTCATCATCTAGAAAGTAAAACTTTAGATCTGAGATTCCCTTTTGATCCTTAAGTGTTGCAACCAAATCAACAATGTTTGCACATTCATTTCGCACAGGTAGTAGGACAGCAACTGAGGCATCTACGTCACGTCCATTGCGCGGGATTCTTATCTGCCGGGTATTTATGACAGCCATAACTAGCATTGAAAAAGTTAAAACTAAAGAGAGATATAGCATGAGGTTAAAGTTATGGACGTCCGAGCCAGCGAGCGAAAAAGTAGGGCCCAAGTGCCAAGGTGTAGAAGAAGCCACCAAAGAGTGCGACGCCTGGACGATCAAAGAAGAATAGATTAGAGACAATTCCGCCGAACCAGCTCCAGGTTAAGAAAACATCGGCAGCTAAAAGTGATGAGCCATATTTACGTCGCTCTTTAGGTAAGGAGAAATTGAGAATTGCCATCAGCGTGATTCCGGCTAATAACCAACCAAACATATTTGATAATGGAATCTCAGGTTGAAACGGAACATGCGAGCCAGTGACTTCCCATTTCCAACGACCAGCGCCAACCATCTGCGGATCAAGAAAAAGATCCCAAGACATAAGCGCAAAACCACCGTAGAGGAATGTCCATTTCTTAGTCATCCGTCTTGCGACGATTAATAACGGGTGAGCCATCATTGCCCAAGCAAAAGGAACAACGATTGGAATTCCTAGTAACTGCGGCCCGAGGGATGCATCGTAAGAATAAGTTCCAAATGGCCAACCAGTGTTTTCGCCGATGAGTTCAATAAAGAAGGCAAATGGCAGAGTAATTAGTAAATAGCGTCGGGTGTATTTCCAGCCATAAGCGAGCCGAGCATGTACGCACATGGCAGCCGTTCCGAAATAAACCGTTGCAATTGTGACAATCCGTAAAGCTTCACCGGAAAGAAGTGGGTATGACATTTGCAGAAATAGAGCTGCAACCATGGTTCCGACTTGGAGGCCATTTGCAAAGGGCGATACGCCACGGCGCTGACGGCGAGGTGCGTAGTTGCGAATGGACATGTGCTTAGTCTGCCCTATTTCGGCAAGTTAAATCGTGCCCCGCATCTCGCGCACGGCGAAACGGGCAAAGAGCTCCTCGGCATACCAATCAAATTCACTGGTTTGAGCAATCGCTTTTTGATGCGCAGCGCCCTTATATGCAAAATCTTTGATTGCTTGCATTGATTCCCAAAGCGAGAAAGTGCCTTGTAAGCCAATCGGTGCCTCACCGATGCCGATAGTCGAAATCAACCCAGGACTGGAATGCAGACTCGCAGTCACGGGTGGAACCGACTTAAAGAATCGCAGCGTTTGGCTGGCTTTAATGCGAGCTCGAGTTATTGCAACAACTTGACCATGAAAATTAGCTGGCGCACTTGGTTCAAATGGTTTTTGCTTTGACCACATTCCGGTCGCTGCAATTGGATCAAGTAGAACTCGAAACTCAGAAACTGACCTCTTACGCCATGCTCGAATAGTAGGTGAATCATCAAGCACTGTTAGTTGGTTTTCTGGAATTACGACCAAGCATCCCCAGCGATTTGGATCAGCATCACTTGGTGTAAAAGTTTCGCCTTTGCCACATCCAAGCATTTTTGCAAAAGAAACTCCCTTCGTTCTGCGCAATAGGGTGCGATCGATTGCCATGCGAAATAGTGCAAATGGAATGCTAGTTCTCTTTATTTTCCAAAAGTAAATAACTGTAATCATTTAGTTAGCTTTTCAATTTCGGCAATAACTCGATCTGGGTAATCCCACATTGGGGCATGCCCGCAACTTTCCCAATTTATCCAAGTTGCATGTTGTGGTGCTAGAGATTTCTCTTGACAAGAATTAGCCGGTAAAGTTTTATCACTATCGCCAAAGACAATTGTGATTGGTACAGATTGCGAAACCTGCTCGTCGAAGCGTTTCTTCAGCAGCGCATCCCAAGCTGGAAAATAGCCTGGTGCATTAGCAAGTGCCAAAGTGGCATCTAAACAAAGTTGATAAGAAAACTTACGCCACTGTGGGCTGACATCAGAGAAACCAAGTTTGCGACCCAATTCGTATTTAAGTCCAAACGGAGAAACCACTTTTAATCTGCTGGCTAGATTTCGCGCAATTGCTGATCCCGGATAACGCACATTAAATGGCGCTAACCAAAGCCCAGCAGGGGCTAAGCCCAAGACACTTGCCACACGTTCAGGTTTTGCGGCAGCAAGTTCTAGAGCTGTCCAACCGCCCAATGAATTTCCCACTAAATGAGCTTTTTGGATACTCAACGAATCCATCGTTTCTAAAACGTAATCTGCTAAAAACTTCGGACTCATATCAAGGCCAGCTGGCAATTGCGTTTCGCCATGACCAGGTAGATCAACTGTTATGACACGATGTGTTTTGGAAAGTTCAGGCACAACAGATTGCCAAGCGGTAGCAGCCGAGCCCATGCCGTGAATCAGAATTAGCGGCAGGCCAGAATTAGCAGAGCCGTATTCTTTAAAGTTTAGAATCAATTAATCGCCAACTACCATGGGCTTAGCTGAAGTAATCGCAAGCAGTTCAGCAAACGAAGTTGGATATACAGCGTGCGGGTGGCCAGCGGCCGCCCAAACTACTTCGTAATCATTTAAAGCTTGATCTATCAGAATTGTTGTGGGGGAGACCCAGCCAATAGGCGCGACTCCGCCAATAGAAAAGCCAGATTTTTCCTTTACATAGTCGGCATCAACTCGACCAAGTTTTTCAATTCCTAAATTGCTTGCAACTAAATCAGTATCAACACGATGTCGGCCACTTGTAATTACTAGAAGCGGTGATCCATCAGGGAGTTTGAAAATTAGCGATGAGGCAATTTGGCCAACTTCGATTCCAAGGGCTGCAGCAGCTTCGGCGGCAGTGCGTGCGCTATCGGATAAGACTTTTATTTCACCAGCACAGCCATGTTCGGCAAGGGCAGCAATCACTCGCTTTACTGCAGCTTTTTCAAGTACGCCATCCATAGGTACAAAATACCTGCTTTAGAAGACCCACGCATTTAATAGCGTGAATGCTGAGATGGAAAATAGCAAGGCTGCGAAGGAGCTTTTAAGAATTACTGGAGAGACGTGTGCGCTTTTACCTGAAGCCAATTGCGCCACAATTACTGCGGAAATAGCCATAGCTATTGGCGTTGCCCAATTTACTTCAGCCCAAATTTTGTAATGTCCGATGAAGGCGGTAATTGAATTAAGCACAATGATTAATAATGAAGTACCAGCAGCCTTATTTTGGGGCACTTGGAAAAATAGTACGAGTATCGGAATCGCTAAGAAGCCTCCGCCAATTCCAAATAAGCCGGTCATCAACCCAATTACTAGGGAAACTACAACTAGTGCCCAGGCTGGCATCTTTCTTTCAGGGCCAGAATTAAATGGTTTGATTAGCATTGATGAGCCAGCAAGTAATAAAACTAGCGAGAAGCCAGTCAAGATAAAACGTTCACTAAGTCTATGTGCAATAAGTGATGTTGAAATATTGGTTGTTAAACCGAGCGCACAGATAATCAGGGCTTCTTTAATCAGCACATCTTTGCTTTTGAATTTTGGTACCAGTCCTGATGCTGCAGCAAGTAAAACAACAGCCAGTGCTGCGGTTGTTGCGTGGCTAGCTGAAAAATCAAATCCGTAAATCAAAATCGGCACCGACAACATCGCGCCGCCAGCTCCGATAAAACCTAGAACTGAGCCAATCAGCACGCCAGCGAGTAGGCCTTCGATGATTAGCACTGGTAGATAATGACAGAACGCCCCCGGAAATATGCTAGATATCTCTGGGGGCGTTCTGTTTACTGCTGAGGTTATTTATAGGCTAAAGAATGCAGATGTAATGCTTGGGCCAAAATCGGTACCTGTCGCTACAAGCGCGAAGATGATTAGGGCTGCACCAGCCATTGATAGATTCTTGAAGAATCCGATGGTTTCGCTCTGCTTTGCAGTCGCATCAGTTTCTTTCCAGAACGCATGCATTAGGAATGATGTTGGAATTAGGAATAGCGCGATTAGAAGTGCACCTAAGTCAGCATAAATTCCAAGGGCCACGTATAGGCCACCAATAAGAATCATTAGACCAGAAACGATCACGCCTAGTTTGGCTGCTGGAACCTTCTTGTACTTTGCATAGCCAGTCATTGCCTCAAGCTTGGTGAGGTGTGCGATACCTGAGTTGATGAAGAGCAGCGCGAAAAGTATGCGGCCGATTACTAGTACTACGTCCATGGGACTCCTTCTTACTTATTTGGGTTATTTGGTTTGGCGGTTGGGCTTGAGTGTGTTGCTTACTTGGCTAGCGTAGAGCAAAAGTAGTTGAAAGTTAAACTATTTTGGGGTGTGTTGGGCTTGAAAGGCCACTTGCCGCTTTCAAAGCCACTTGCCGCTTTCAAAGCCACTTGCCTCTGTCAGTGACTAGGGGTACTTTTCGAACATCTGTTCGAATATCCACAGGAAAAGCAGGAGCACTAAGAAAATGTCAGCCAATACCGCACCCATCGTCGTCGCCGGCCCAGAAGTAATGACCGATGGCGCAGCAACGCCAATTGAATTTACCTATCGTGGTCGACGCTTTCGAATTCACGCAGTGCTTACTAGATGGTGCGAAGCAGGCGGTTGGTGGAATCGCATTAGCGATGGCATCTATCGCCCTGATGATCAAGCTCGTGCACTTTGGCGCGTTGAGGCAGCACCGATTGGGGCGCTAACTACCTTCGAACTAGAACGCGATGAGATCTCGGGGCAATGGATTATTCGTAGCGTTTAGCTGCGCTTACCTATATGAGTCATCTATGAGTTTTATCCATCTACACGTTGCTAGCGCGTACTCACTTAAGTACGGCACAACGCAACCTGCTGATTTAGTTGCTCGTGCGCGCGAATTTAATATGCCCGCGCTAGCAATAACTGACCGCGATGGTTTGGCCGGTGCAATTCGTTTTGCGCAAAGCTGTGTAGCCGAAGGAATCGCACCGATCATTGGTGTTGATTTGGCAATTAAGTTGCCTGGCTTTGTTGGTAAGAAGTTACCGCGACTAACTCTTTTGGCAAATGGCGATGGTGGTTGGCGATCACTCTGTCGGTTTATGACTAGTTTGAATTTAACTGCAGTTGATCGCAACCCAATAATTACCTTAGAGCTACTCGAACGATTTAATGAATACAGCTTAGGTTTACAAGTTCTACATGGCCCCGAATCTCCAGTTAGTTATGCCATCGCTGATAAGCGACCTGATTTAGCAATTGAAGTTTTTAATAAAACTCGCGATCTCTTTGGCGATCATGCAATTGAAATTGTTTCGCATTTAGTTGCTGGTAGTGGCCCACGATCGACACCACATGCAGCCCGTTCATTAATCTTCGCGCGCGATCATGATCTTGATGCAGTGCTAACAAACGCGGTACGAATGCGCGATCGTGAAGATGGCCCAATTGCTGACATTCTCGATGCCGCCAGACAGTTAGTGCCACTGCATCCACGTCATGTCGAACGACGTAATGCCGAAGCGTTTCTAAAATCAACTGATGCGATGGCAGCTCTGGCTGCTGAAATTGCGTTAGCTGCGGGCGAGCGAACGCCACGTTACTTACTAAAGACCACTCGCAAGTGGGCCGAACGTGCATTGCTTTCGCCAACGCGAGATATTGGGTTAGGCGGTATTCATTTACCTGAAGCTCACGTGGTTGGCGCAGCTAACCAACAAGAGATGCGCACGTTATTGCGTAGCCGTTGTGAAAGCGGTTTGAACTGGCGATATCGCGATAGCGCCACGATTACTAAAGCAAAACAGCGGCTAGATGACGAGCTAGCAACTGTGGCAACGCTTGGTTACGAGTCATACTTTTTAACCGTTGCCGACATTACCGATATGGCGCGCGAACGTTCGATCCGAGTTGCAGCTCGTGGTTCAGGTGCCGGCTCCTTGATCTGTCATTTGCTTGGCATTTCAGGGGTTGAGCCAATGACCCACGGTTTACTGATGGAGCGTTTCTGTTCGCCGCTTCGCCGGGCGTTACCAGATATTGATATCGATGTGGAATCTGATCGCAGACTTGAAATTTATGATTTAGTTTTTAAACGTTATGGCGATAGTGACTGGAGTAAACCTGGCAATAAATCGCGTTGCGCAACTGTGGCAATGGTTGATACCTATCGGGCTCGACATGCCATTCGCGATACCGGCGCTGCCATGGGAATGTCACTCGGCGAGATTGATCTAATTGCGAAATCTTTACCCCATGTGCGAGCGCGCCATATTTCCCAAGCGCTGGCAAATTTGCCTGAGTTGAAAAGTTTAAATTTATCCGCACCTCTTACCGCCATGACTATTTCTTTAGCCGAGCGCCTCGATGGCTTGCCGCGCCACTTAGCAATGCACCCATGCGCCGTTGTGTTATCCGATGGTGGTTTGCTAGATCGGGCACCACTAACGCTAAATGCTGGTGGTTATCCGATGGTCGAATTTGATAAAGATGATGTCGAAGCAGTTGGGCTATTGAAGTTAGATATTTTGGGTGTGCGCATGCAATCAAGCATTTCTTTTGCCCTCTCTGAGATCGAACGCACTGAAGCTAAAAATATTGATATCGACGCAGTCTCGTTAGCTGATGATCAAACTTTCGAACTGATTAAATCGACTAAGACACTCGGGATATTTCAAATTGAAAGCCCAGGGCAGCGCGAACTAGTCGGCAAACTCGAACCAAATACCTTTAACGATTTAATTATTGAGATCTCACTCTTTCGCCCAGGGCCAGTTAAAAGCGACATGATCACGCCATTTCTAAAGGCGCGGCATGGTTGGTCGCCAGCTAAATTAATTCATCCAAGGTTGCACGATATTTTGGCTGAAACCGAAGGCGTGGTGGTCTTTCACGAGCAAGTAATCCGCATCATTGCTGAAATGGCTGGTGTCTCGCTGGCCCAAGCCGACGAAAAACGGCGCGCACTTGGCGATCGCGATGGCCAGCAAGAAGTCTGTGATTGGTTCTTTCCGGCTGCCACCGAGGCTGGTTTTGAGCTGCCGGTAATAAATGAGGTGTGGGAAGTTTTGCGCGCTTTTGCATCCTTTGGTTTTTGTAAAGCACATGCCGCAGCCTTTGCGCTGCCCACCTATCAATCGGCTTGGTTGAAAACTCATTACCCAGCAGCTTTCTTAGCTGGTGTTTTAACCCATGACCCAGGCATGTATCCGAAGCGGTTAATTCTCGATGAGGTGCGCCAATTAGGTTTAACGATCGCGCCTCTTGATATTAATTACTCTGATCGGGTTTATCGAGTTGAAGATAATGGCAGTGCAATCCGCATTTCACTATCGACAGTTAGTGGCATCAGCGATCGTGAAATTCAAAGCATTATTGCTGCCCGGCCATATGTCGATCTAGCTGATTTCTTCCGTCGTTCTGGGGCAGCAGTACCAACGATTGAATCACTAATTCTCACTGGGGCTTTCGATGCGATACATAATTTGGCTAGCACCGATTTAAATCGACGCGATCTCTTATTGCACTTAAGTGATTTGCAACAAGGGCCAGTACAAGCAATCTCTGGTTCGCAATTAACTTTCGGGTTTGCACCCCCTGCGCTAATTCCAAGTGGTCTGCCTGAACTGCGCGAGAGTGAAAAAGTGCAACACGAGGTAGAGCGCCTCGGTATGGATATAACGCATCATATGATCGAGTTCTACGGCGAATTCTTAAATGCAATTGGCGCAGTGCGTTCATCTGAACTTTTAAAGCAGCGCTCCCGAACTTCAATCTTGGTTGCTGGTGTCAAAGTAACTTTACAGACACCACCAGTTCGATCAGGTAAACGAGTAATTTTCTTAACTTTAGATGATGGTTATGGCTGTAGCGATGCCACCTTCTTTCCAGATGCCCAAACTGATTACGCCAGCACGCTTTATAACGCGCAATTGTTATTAGTGCGGGGCGAAGTTCGCCGCACTGGTGCTAGGGGAGTATCGCTACGCGCCGATGCTGCTTGGTCGCTATCTGATGTCTATAGCCAATGGTTATCTAATAAGGTGGCGATATGAGCAGCGAGCCAGAGGCAACGGCGACGATTCTGCATGTTGATATGGATGCTTTCTATGCCTCAGTTGCCGAACGAGATGACCCATCACTACGCGGTAAGGCTGTTGTAGTTGGGGCAGGGGCTCGCGGTGTTGTGTTGTCGGCAAATTACGCAGCTCGTAAATATGGAATACGCGCCGCCATGCCAGTTGGTCGGGCAAAGCGAATGGCACCACATGCAATTTTCGTTACTCCAGATCATCAGCGATACTCTGAAGTCTCAGCAAAAGTCATGGAGATCTTCGATTCATTCACGCCACTAGTCGAACCAATCTCACTCGATGAAGCTTTTCTTGATGTAACAGGTGCTCGCAAACTACTTGGTACCGGCCGCGAGATAGCAGTTGAAATTCGCCGCCAAGTTGAAGCCAGCGAAGGCATTACTTGTTCAGTTGGTATCGCACCTTCTAAGTTCATTGCCAAGCTAGCATCTGGACATTGCAAACCAAATGGCATTCTAGAAATTCCGGCTGATCGAATTCTAAATTTTCTACATCCACTTCCGGTAAATGCAATTTGGGGAGTCGGGCCAAAGACAGCTGAAACCCTTGAACGGCTAGGTTTGCGCACCGTTGCTGACATTGCCAATCTGCCACGGGCCACATTAATTCGCGCACTTGGCCAAGCAAGCGGTGCTTCGCTATACGAATTAGCTTGGGGCCGCGATTATCGTGACGTAACACCGAATGAACCAGATAAAAGCATTTCGGCAGCCGAAACTTTTGCGCAAGATATTGATGACCCCGAAGAGATTCTGCAAGAGTTCTTACGTCTTACTGAAAAAGCTGCAGCCCGATTACGTGAAAACAATTACTATGCCAAAACAATTTCGATCAAAGTTCGCTTCGCTGATTTCTCAACAATCTCGCGTTCGAAAACTTTGCCGCTGCCAATAGATAGCACTCATGAAATTTATGAAATTGCTAAATCGCTTTTCTTAGCGCTTAACCTTGACCGAGCTCGCTTACGCCTAGTCGGCATCTCACTTGATAATTTGAGCGAGGCAGCCCCTGAGCAGTTATTACTTGGCGCCCGCGAGAAAGGCTGGCGAGAGGCTGATTCGGCTATTGATCGGGCCAAATTGCGCTTTGGCGGGGGCAGCGTGCGGCCTGGGCGGCTGATTAGGAAATCCTCAGCAGATCCAAAGGAGTCAGAGGGCGAAAAAAGTAGCGAGTAAGGCGCACATGTTCTATTGTGGCCTTATGCCACTTTCCGAGCGTGAAGAGAAGCTACTGGCCCAGATGGAAAAAGCCCTCTTGGCTGATGATCCACGCCTAGTTTCAGCGCTAACCGGAGCACCTACAAAAGCTAGCCGCCGCAATTTAGGTTTAGCGGTGATCCTATTTTTTGCTGGTTTTGGCGCAGTTTTTGGTGGTCTATTTAGCAAGATCTACCCAATTAGTTGGGTTGGATTTTTGATCTGCCTAACTGGTTTATCGATTCTTGCCGCAGGTCTTAAAGGAAAAGTTGAAGCAATTGCTAAAGGGCAACGGCCAGTAAAACCAGCTAAAAAGGGCTTTAAAGAGCGTATGGATAATCGTTGGGATGAACGCGGTCGCGATCCACTTGAGTAGTTTTTAATTTCGAATAGCTAGTCAGGCCCCCATTCGGGGGTCTTTTTTTATGTAAAAAACTAGTGGAGGAAGCTGCCCATAAAAAGGGGGGATTTGGGAAATAAGTGGCGAAAGGTGGTTGCAAATGGAGGAAAAGGGAGTAAAGTGGGGAACTAGAGCATTCAAACCTTGGGGAAGGGGGAGCTCATGTTTCTTGGCACTCACGAGCCTCGCCTTGATGAAAAGGGCCGCTTAATCCTTCCTGCCAAGTTCCGCGAAGATCTTTCTGCCGGCCTAGTAATTACTAAAGGTCAAGAGCGTTGTCTTTATGTATTTCCATCAGCTGAATTTGCAACTCTTACTGAACAACTTCGTCAAGCACCAGTAACTGTTAAAGGTGCTCGTGACTACATGCGCGTGATGTTTGCTGGCGCTCACGATGAAATTCCTGATCGTCAAGGTCGCATAACTATTCCGCAAGCACTTCGTACATATGCCGGCCTTGATCGCGACTGCGTTGTTATTGGCGCAAATACTCGCGTTGAAATCTGGGATTCAACTTCTTGGAACCAATACCTAAGCGATCGCGAAAAGGGATTCGCTGAAGTTTCCGAGGAGGTGTTCCCAGGTCTCTTTTGATCTAACCACTATCTCTTTTGGCCACCGCCGACCCTACGAAAACGGCGCCCCTTCCCCGGTGCCGTTTAAGAAATTCCGTCGGCCGGCGGTGACCAGAGCAGATAGCGATAACGAAAAACAGAACATGGAACACAAGCAGTAAAGAAGTAAAGCAAGGCAAGTAAATGAAAGGGGGAGAAGATGCTAGAACACATTTCAGTAATGCGCGATACCTGCGTTGATCTTCTAACCCCCGCAATTAATAAATCAGAGACTCCAGTTGTTGTTGATGCAACTCTTGGTTTAGGTGGCCATAGCGAGGCGCTACTTGAATCAAATCCAAATTTAGTTTTGATTGGTATCGATCGCGACCTAGATGCAATTGTTAAAGCAAAGAATCGGTTAGCTAAATTTGAAAATCGCGCAAAACTCAATCATGCAATCTTTGATGAGATTACAGATGTAGTTAACAGTTTTGGTTTTGAAAAAGTTGATGGAATTCTTTTTGACTTAGGTGTTTCATCGATGCAGCTTGATCAAAGCGATCGTGGGTTTTCTTATTCACAAGACGCCCCACTTGATATGCGCATGGATCGATCTACTGGAATTACAGCAAGTGAAATCATTAACACATATGCACCTGGCGAGCTAGTGCGAATTCTGCGCACTTACGGCGAGGAAAAATTCGCTACTCGCATTGTTGAGAACATAGTTAAAGAGCGGGCTAAGGCACCACTTAACTCAACTGCTCAACTAGCTACTTTGGTTAAAGAGAGCATTCCAGCAGCAACTCGTCGCACCGGCGGCAACCCAGCTAAGCGCACTTTTCAGGCACTTCGAATCGAAACCAACGATGAACTAGGCGCAGTTAATCGCGCTATTCCGCAGGCGCTTGAGCTACTCAAAGTTGGCGGCCGTCTAGTAGTTATGTCTTTCCAGTCTCTTGAAGATCGCATCGTAAAAGAGATTTTTGCGCAAGCAACAACATCAGGCACTCCACGTGATCTGCCAATTGACCTACCTGAATTTGCCGCGAAGTTCGCTCTAGTAGTTCGCGGCTCAGTTTTACCAAGTGAAGCAGAGATTGCCGCGAATTCGCGCGCGCAATCAGTTCGTCTACGTGCAATAGAACGGTTGGCCGCATAATGGCAATTACAGCGCTAGCTCCAGCAATCAGTCGATCAAAACAGAAAGTGATTGAGCGCTCTTCCGAAGTTGCTCTTCGCTTAGTTCCTAAGATCGACATGGACAAGCGAGCCGACCAGAAAGTGTTCATTCTTTTCTTGACCGGCATCGGCGCCCTTGGTCTGGTGGCGCTGCTTTTCGTAAATACCCTACTTGCACAAGATGCATTCAAACTTTCAAAGTTACAACTCGAAGCGCGGTTACTTACTGATCAACGCGAAGCTTATATTCGTCAATTAGATCGAATTTCATCGCCAATGTCACTAGCGGCCGCGGCCACTGAGATGGGTATGAAGCCTTCATCTAATCCAGTCTTCTTAAACCTTGACGAACCGCTGGTTCCTGCAGCTGAGGCAGTTGCTGGAGGATCAATTGGGTAATTTCGCTCTAGCTCGCAAGCGCATCCAAGTTTTGATTGCGCTGACTTTAATCTTTATGACGATATTCGTTGCAAAGGTTATTTGGGTGCAGGTAATAACTGCTAACTCGATTAGAACTTGGGCAGTTGACGAGATGGAGAACGTTGCAACGCTGCAAGCTCCTCGTGGCACGATTACCGACGTAAATGGCGTCGCGCTGGCAAAGAGCGTAAATGCGATAAACATTGTGGTTGATCAAAGCGCGATTTCAAATCCAGCTTTCACCGCCAAGTTCGCTTCGCCAATTTTGCAAATGCCAGTTTCAGAGCTTCAAACACTATTTACTGGTGAATTAAAGTGGAAATTGATCTACCGCAATGCCAAGCCTGCGGTCTGGACAGCTCTGAAGAACGCGATTTCTGAACATAACAGCGCACTTGAACCAAAAGATTTTGATCAACGAATAACCGCTTTCTATCCAGAGCGTGCTTACATCCGCGAATACCCATCTGGTTCTCTAGTGGCTTCACTAATTGGTTTCGTTAATCAAGAAGGCACTGGCGCAACTGGTTTGGAATCAAGCATGAATTCGATTATCACTGGCACTAATGGCAAATACTCATATGCCAATGGTTATGGCGCAGAGATTCCTGGTTCGCAATCTGAAATCATTGCGGCTAAAGCTGGTACCTCAATTCGCTTAACCATCGATCGTGATATTCAGTGGGTGGCATCTAAAGCTATTGCCGATGCAGTTAAGTCTTCGCGCGCCAGTAGCGGAACCGTAATTGTGATGGACCCTAAGACTGGTGCAATTTTGGCACATGCAACAGCGCCAACTTTCGATCTAAATAATCGTGACAGTATTTCACTAGCTGCAATGCGTAACCCTTCAGTTCAAGATGTGTATGAACCAGGTTCGACCGGAAAAATTATGACGATTGCGGCAGCAATTGAAGAGAAGAAGGTAACGCCAACTACTGTATTTACTATTCCATACAAAGTTAAACGAGCTGGAACATTTTTTCACGATCACGAACCTCACCCGAAACAACGGCTAACTACTTCTGGAGTTCTAGCGGTATCAAGCAACACAGGAACAATCATGATTGGTGAAAAGCTCACAAATAATCAATTACATGATTATCTAACTAAGTTTGGAATTGGTGTCAGCACTGGCTCTGGCCTACCTGGTGAATCACGAGGAATTCTGCGCCCAGTTTCCGATTGGTCGGGCACCACAGCGCCTACCGTTGCATTCGGTCAGGGATATTCAGTTACTGCCATGCAAGCAACCAGCGTCTTTGCCACAATCGCAAATAATGGTGTTCGAGTATCACCAACTGTAATTGCCGGAACTAATGAAGCTAATGGAAATTTCACACCGGCTAAGTCCCGCGCAAGTGAACGAGTAATCAGCGCCGAGACCGCACAGAAAGTACGTCTCATGATGGAAAGCGTGGTTTCTGGAAACGGTACAGCGCCTTCTGCGGCTATCCCAGGGTATCGAATTGCCGGAAAAACCGGAACTGCGAATCGTTATAACGATATCTGTGGTTGCTATAGCGGTTACACAGCTTCCTTTATTGGTTTTGCGCCAGCAGATGCACCTAGATATGTAATCTCAGTAACTATTCAAGATCCAAAGGGAATGCACTGGGGTGGATACCTAGGTGGTCCAGTCTTTAAGAAGGTAATGTCATTTGTTCTTGAATCAAAGCACATTCCACCAACTGGCACCAAGATAATTCCGATTGCCTTAACTGAAAAAGCACTAGTTAAAGCAAAAGCAAACGAAAACGCAGCCACTAACTCAGCAAGCGGCTCACTCTAAAATGTTACGACCACACGATCTCATTGCTGGGAGAACTCTTCGTGCGGTCAGTGAACTTATTTCAGCAAATTCAAGTTATTCAGATTTAGATCACATTATGGTGACCGGAGTTTCTATTGATTCGCATCAAATTGAAGCTGGTGATTTGTTCGTAGCGGTAGCTGGTGAAAAAGCACATGGTGCAACTTATGCCGGCAGCGCAAAATTAAACGGAGCTGTCGCAGTACTGACTGATCAAGTAGGCGCTGCACTTGTGACCGATATGCCAGTGATTATTGTTGCAAACCCGAGAGCAGCCGCAGGTGTTGTGTCAGCTTGGCTGCATAATGAACCGATGCGCGACATGTTTAGCGTCGCAGTTACTGGCAC
>B570J14230_10000093_pt1 | contig 29464 bp, 44 predicted proteins | sample LakMenepilimnion_3_FD_14230 | JGI IMG/M metagenome (IMG submission 14230) | reverse complement strand
TGCAGTAGCAAGAAAAGCAACTGGTATTACTAGCGAAGCTGAAGCCATTCAAGCTACATTAATTAATAATGATTACTTCATGCGTAATAGAAATGGTAATTGCAAATTACTAAATGTATTACAAGGAGAAACACATGAAGAAGCTGACCGTTGGTATAATCAAGTAAAACATTATTGTGACCCTAAACACTTTGAACAACCATTTGATGGTTGGGCAATGGGCGGGCAGAATATGTGCGATGTACATCTAGCATTAAAGCGATTAGTGGCACTAAGATTCGAAGGACTATTAGAACCTGGTAAACATGATTGGATGCACTTCCTTGGAACAGGTAAACTTGAATGGGGATTGTTATTGACAGATATTCAACGAGCTATTCGTAAATATCATAACGAAAACTTTACAATAAGTTTTGATTGTGCAAGCCCATTTTTAGCTACCGCTAACGGACAAATCTATACTGAATCAGAATTTCCTGATCGTAAAAAATGGGTCTATAGAATGCGTACAAGTGTAGATGATAAAAAATATTCTGTGGATAATAGATTTTTTGGCGATGCTGTTATTAATGACAAAGTATTTGAAACATTTTTAGAAAGTCCCATCAGTAAACGCTTATTAATTAAGGATGTATGTGTATATAAACCAGGCGATCTTAATAAAATAGGCAAAGAAGGCAAAACCAGCTGGGACAGTTTTAGTTATGTTTTACAAATGGGGCATAATGTTTGGTCACACCTTTATGCAGTACAAGAAGCTAATAGGCAATATGATAATGGCATAGTTCCAGAAATGCTTATATCCACTATTGCAGGGAAAAAATCATTTAGATCTAATAGGCATAACTTTTTTAGAGATGTGGTAAATGATATTTTTGCTACTAGCGATAGAGGGCGTGCAGAAGCTATAATTGAAGAATATAACAAATATTGGATGTGTATTGTTGGCACACGAGGAACTTTAAGTCAAAATGCTGTAAATAGTAAAACTTATTTTAGTAAACATTTTAGTTTTGACGAGGAAGATTTACCTCCAGAAGCTATAGATACAGAACTTGATAAACTTGAACAAAATTTAGATGGCAGCAATTAAATGTTTAGTAGTTGGCCTAGGTATAGGCCAATTGTATAAAAATGTATGTAAGGATTTAAAATATATTTGCTATACAGTAGATATAAATCCTGATCTAAACCCAAACTATTTAGACTTAGACCAAGCAATTACAGATGTTAACTCTATAGATATTACTATTGTTTCAGTACCTAATTATTTACATTACTCAATTGCAAAAAAAGTAGCAAAAGTTAGTAAAATTGTATTAATAGAAAAACCTGGAGTTAAAGATGCGCAGGAATGGCAATCTTTAGTTAGAGAATTTCCAAATACACGCTTTATGATGATAAAAAATAATCAATATAGAGATAATACTAAACTACTATTTGCAAAATATCATAAAAGTAAAAATATTAAATTACACTGGATTAATAATAATCGTGTTCCTAAACCCGGCAGTTGGTTTACTAATAGTCAATTAAGTTATGGTGGGGTAAGTAAAGACCTTTTGCCTCATTTACTAAGTTTTTATACCTTATTTGAACCACAGTATCAACAAACAAATTGGCATAATAAAATAAAAACTCAAAAATGGCAATTGCAGGATCTAACCGATAGCGACTATGGGGATATAAAAGTAGATGGGATATACAATGTAGATGATTATGTAACTCTTAACACCAATATTTTTAATAAAGATATAACAATTACTACTGATTGGCGTAGTATGTCTGGGTCCGATATAGGGCTATATTTCGACAATGAGTTTATAGATCTTGGATTATGTCCTGAATCTGCATACAAAAATATGCTAAAATTCGTTTATGCCAACATTTACAACGATATTTTTTGGCAAAATCAACTTGAGCAAGACATATGGATACACAAACAAATAGCATAAATCGAGTTTTACAAACTTTGGGACAGGGAAAGTTTTTTGAAACTTCTTACACTTGTCCCATATTGACTAATACAGATATAAAAGTAAAAGCAATTTTTACAGGTATTTGCCGTAGTGACATTGACATGATGACTGGCTCATTTGGGCAGTTACCACTGCATATGCAAGGCCATGAAGGTTTAGGACAAGTCATTGAAGTAGGATCAGATGTTGAGGATGTTAAAGTAGGTGATTATGTTGCTACAAGGGGCGAGCCAGCATATGCTGACTTTTATACTGTGCGGGAAAATGAATATGTTTTAGTACCGCAAGCTCACCCTAGGTATATTATAGAACCAGTAGCATGTGGTATAAATCTTGTTTTACAACCTTTGAACGATATTATTAAACGAAGTGGCACAAATAAAAATTTACTTATTATTGGTACAGGGTTTTTAGCGTGGGTAGCCTTTCACACAATTAAAAATTTAAACATGAAGTTTAAAATTGATGTTGTAGGGTCAAGTAATAGTGAAATTTGGAAGTCAGTAACTAATTTAGAAAAAAAACCTAAACATAATTATGATGTAATTATAGACTTAGGCAATAGTGACTTTGCATTTAGTGAGGGAGCCTTAAACACGCAAGGATTATTAATTTTAGGCACACAAAAGAAAATTACTACCGATTTTCAAAACTTATTATGGAAAGCATGCACTATTGTATTTCCAAGTCCAAGAACAGATGGTTTTTTTGAATGTATGTGGGAAGCGGTTTATATGATACAAACTGGTAAGATTAATGTTGACAGTTTTTGGACAAAAGGGTATAATAGAGATACAGAATGGCAACAAGCATTTCAGGATGGTTTAAATAGGCATAAAAAATATAGCAGAGGCTATTTAAGTTGGGTTTAAAAAAGGAATAAATATGAATCAGGAACAGAGAGAAGTAGTAACAAGGATTATGCAACGAGTTGAGAGAAAAATTTGGGTAACTTTTCAAAAAGAAGGTATTCATAGATATCCAGCTGCTGAAACTGATCCTAAATTAGCAACGGGAGACCAGTATGATGTCAGTTTTCTTGCGTATCCTCATCGTCACATTTTTCATTTTAGGGTTTGGATTTCAGTATTCCACGATGATAGAGACTTGGAATTTATTCAATTCAAGCGATGGCTTGAACAATTGTATTCTGGCAACTCGAGTGTATTGTCGTTAGATTATAAAAGTTGTGAAATGATTGCAGATGATTTATATTTGCAAATTGCTGATCGCTATCCAAGTCGCAGTGTATGGATCGAAGTAAGCGAAGACGATGAAAATGGTTGTTTTATTAAGTACGACACACATAAACCTCAATTAATTTCTATTTAAGGAAGAATAATGGCACAAAAGAATAACAAACGCTTTTTGGGTATGAAACCTGAAGTCACTGAAATTTTCGATGAGCTTGATGCTTATTTAGAGTTTTGTAAAAACAATATGCTTAGATATGATGAGCGTGATATTTATAAAAGTGACCAATGGAAAAAGTTTGACAAAGAGCGTAGGATTGCGGCCAGACAACAATGAATCTATATCTAGTAGATATCGAGTCGGTAGAGACTAGATACACATCACAATGGAAATGGCATCTGCCAATTCTTTTACAACGGAACGGTATAAATGTACAGACTATTTCTGGCTCTACGGATATTCCTAGTGCAACCACTCCAGGCGCTTTTCTTAACTTTGGTGGCACTAATATCTATAAATCTCAGCAGGTTGAGCAAATGGGTCGTTTATTTTGCTCCGGAACAATTAAGCCTGGTGATCATTTTTTGTTTACTGATGCTTGGCATCCTGGCATCATAAACTTAAAATATATGAGCGAACTACTTAACATTCCAGTTAAGATTCATGCACTTTGGCATGCTGGAAGTTACGATAAACATGACTTTTTAGGTAGATTAATAGGAAACGCAGCATGGGTAAGACATGCAGAGAAAAGTTTCTTCCACGCTATAGATTACAATTATTTTGCCTCAAAATTTCATATTGAAATGTTTGTACGCGATCTACTCAATGATGGTTTTCAAGAAAACGCCTGGATTGAAGAAGATCTTGAAGAAATTTTAAACGGTGAATGGCCGAAAATTGTTAGATCAGGATGGCCCATGGAATATATGCCTACTCTATTGCATAATTTTAAACAATCATCTAAACGAGATTTAATTGTTTTTCCCCATAGAATCGCTCCAGAAAAACAAGTAGATATTTTTAGAGCTCTTGCCGATAATTTACCACAATACGAATTTATAGTATGCCAAGATCAAAATTTGACCAAAGACCAATATCATAATATTCTGTCTGAAGCCAAAATTGTTTTTAGTGCTAGTTTGCAAGAGACTTTAGGTATAGGCTGTTACGAAGGTGCATTACTGGGTGCTATTCCTATTGTGCCTGATAGATTAAGCTATAAAGAAATGTATTTTGATATGTTTAAGTATCCTAGTGTTTGGACAGAATCATGGGATAGTTATAAAGTTAATAAAGATCAATTATGCCACTTTATTAATATTACCATGCAAGACTATAACAATAGATTATTAGAACTACATAAACAAACACAATTTTTAACACAACATTTTTTTAGTGCAAACAAATTGGTTGAAAACATTTTATCATTGAAATAATTGTTTTTATAATTATTTTGTTGTATAATTGTTTTTTGTCTAAATAATATAAATTAGGAGTAAATTTTGGAACACGGCACATATATCAGTGATGCTATTAGAAACCGAATCAAGACAGCAGGTGCAAGATTTCATGCAAATGATAATATTTCAGACTATATTCAAGAAGGCGAATTAGATAAACTTGTAGATGAAGTTGCAACGAAATTCCAAGGAGTTTTATCTAGTTTAATTATTGATACAGATCATGATCACAATACTCAAGAAACTGCTCATAGAGTGGCCAAGATGTTCATTCAAGAAACTTTCAGCGGCCGCTATAAACCTGTACCAAAAGTTACTGCATTTCCTAACCTTGGCTATAAAAGCCTATACACTACTGGCCCTATTAGCATCCGTAGTACTTGTGCTCATCACTTTCAAAACATTGTTGGTAGATGTTGGGTTGGTATTGTTCCACAAGATGAAGTAATTGGCCTTAGCAAATTTAATCGTATTGTACATCATATCTGTGAACGGCCTCAAATTCAGGAAGAAATGACAACACAAATTGCAGAAGCATTGAGACAATATGCTAAAACAGAACATATTGCTGTAATCGTAAAAGCAGAACATCATTGTATGACACAACGCGGTGTTAGGGAAAATGATTCTGATATGACAACTGCTATTATGCTAGGTGCTTTTGATACACATCCCCCTCTTAAAAAAGAATTTTACGATATTTGCCTAAGTATGAAAGGACATAATTAATGAATATTTTTTCCAAACTGTTTAATCGTAACAACCAATCTAATAAACAATTAGCAGAGCTATCAATAACTTCTACAGCTGATAACGATGTCCAAACAGGACATTCCATGAACTTTAGAGTAACACCTGCTCAAGGTGGTATTTTGTTATCATTTAGTAGATATAATAGACCCAAAGATAGAAATGATGTGTCACTTTATATTATTACCGACAACAAAGACTATGCAGAAGAAATAGGTAGAATTGTTGCAATGGAACTATATAAACAATGATTTTACTTAAACTTTTAGAGAAATTAGATCGTAAACGCATTGTAATGGATAGGGTTAACGATGAACCTTATCTAGAGCGTTATTATCTGTTTATAAAAGATAGAAAAAATTTTCCATTTAATTTATTTTTACATAAATTTTTAAAATCAGACCCAGATGATTTACATGATCATCCTTGGCCCTATGCTACATTAATACTAAAAGGAGGCTACTATGAATGGACTCCTAAATTTAATAGCAACGGTGAAAAAATTGGGGAAACAAAACATTGGCGTGGCCCTGGTCATTTTAGATTCGCTTCTTCCACTTCATATCATCGTATTGAATTAAAAGAAGGGGTAACAGCCTGGACATTGTTTATGCCAGGACCACACCAACGCGAATGGGGATTTCTTAAAAATAATATTTGGATTCAATGGGAGCAATATTTACTAGAAAGAAAACAATGATACCGTTGCCACCAGGATGCTCAGTAACATACTCTATCTGGATAGATATAGATTTACTAACAGAAGAAATAATAGAATGGTATAAATTAATCGGTGGCGAAGTAAAAACAGATACATACTATGACCCTAGAGGTAGAAATATTGTAAGACACTATGTAAGATATAATAGCAAATGGTGCCATCATCATAGTAATGGTCTTTTTGGAACTAGATTACACTTTTTAGGACAAGATATAGGCACTGCTAGTATGTTTATGCTTAAATTCAACGAAAGAGTTAGAAGCCATAATATAAAAGAAACTATGGATCGTAAAGATAAAAAAAACTAAGGATAAAGAATGCTATATCAACCAATCGTTTATAAATTTACATCAACAAAAGAATATATTGATGAATTTCCAGTTGCCTACAAACAATGGAAGGCAGATACACATTGTAATAAAAATCATGGCTATTCATTTAGTTTAAAATTTTACTTTGGTGCAAATGAATTAGATAAAAGAGGCTGGGTAATTGATTACGGTGGACTAAAAGAACTAAAACAACTTCTTAAAGATCAATTCGATCATAAAACATTGATCGCTTATGATGATCCTGATCTAGAACGATATAGGCAACTTGAAAAAGATGGTATTTTAGATTTAACTGTATTGCCTGGTATGGGTTGCGAAAGAATCGCTGATATGTTATATAAATTTGTTAATTCTGTTTTTATTCCTGACTATTTGGGCCAAGTTGAATCTGAAAGAGTTTGGTGCTATAAAGTCGAAGTACGAGAAACTCAAAGCAATATGGCATTTAGAGAAGGACATAGAGAGTGGAACGAAAATCTTTTAGAAGATATTTAAAAGAAATATATAAATGACCGATATTGAACAGGCACTTGATGCTAAAATTGCACCTTGGACAGAGATAGAATTCAGATCTAAAACATTTTGGGTATTTAGAGATGCCTACCCTGTTACAGAAGGTCATTTATTATTTGTCCCAGTATTTCAAAATACAGAATGTTTGATGAGTTGCTACCAAGCAGCATACAAATGGGGATATAATGGCATTGATCTAGACAGATGGCAAGGATTTAATGTGGGCCAAAATGTAGGTCACAGTGCAGGACAAACTGTGATGTATCCACATGTTCATATGATTCCTCGTCGTAACGGGGATTGTGATGACCCGAGAGGCGGCGTGAGACATGTTATACCCAATAAAGGAAATTACTTAAAATGAAATCATTAGGCATAATTGGACTAGGATATGTAGGAAATGCAGTTAAGAATGTTTATAAAAGTAAACAGTATGACTTAGTATGTGTAGATATAGACAAAACAAAATCAACTCATAACTTTGATGATCTTTTTAGTACGGATGCTATTTTTATTTGTGTGCCCAGCCCAGCATCGGAAGATGGCTCTTGCGATGCATCTATTTTAATTAATACTTTAGATCAGCTTACTAATTACAATAAATTAATTATATCTAAAACCACTGCAACTCCAGATATATACGAAACTTTATCTAATAAATTTCCTAACCTTGTACACATTCCTGAGTTTCTTACTGCAAATAATAGCATTAATGACTATGCAGACGAGATAGACAACATTATTGGTGGCGATTTATTGCGTCAGGAATTTATAGTTCAAGCAATGGAACTAACTAGGTTAGGACAATTAAAATTAAGATCAAGTTACATTTCTAGCTGTAAAGAAGCAGCCTTTGTAAAATATGTAGAAAATTCTTTCCTTGCGACAAAAGTTGTGTTTATGAACGAAATGGCTCTTCTTGCAGAAAGATGTAATTTAAATTGGAATAATGTTGTTGGATTATTACAAAAAGACCCAAGAGTTGGACTAAGTCACTGCAAAGTTCCAGGACCAGATGGTTTATATGGATTCGGTGGTCATTGTTTTCCTAAAGATACAAGTGCTTGGTTACAATTTGCCAACAAGTTGGGAATAAAATTGACTTTGTTGGAACAAGCAGTTATAATAAATAAAGATCTACGAAAAGAATGAACATTATAGAATGGATCCTAAAGTGGTCCAGTAATTTTTTAATTTTATTGGGTGCTTTTGCTACAAGTTTTGACTATACACCACTTAATAAATATCTTTTCTTAACTGGCAGTATTACATGGACCTTGGTAGGTATTATGTGGCGACAACCTAGTTTATGGACAGGAAATGCTATTTTAAGCCTTGTATATGTAATAGGGTTTTTATACTAAATCATACATTAATTAATTTAAGGACAATAAATGAGTAAATTTCATTACACAGAAAAATTCTATTCCATTCAGGGAGAAGGCCGTTACATGGGAGTACCTAGTGTATTCCTTCGTATGTTTGGCTGCAATTTTAGATGCAAAAATTTTAATAGATATCAGGAACATATTCTTGGAGAGGAAATTACACACAATCCAGAAGTGGTTGAAATTATTCGTAATATAGACAATTATAATGATTTTAAAGACTTGCCATTAGTCAAAACAGGATGTGATAGTTATAGTTCAGTATATCCTGAATTTAAAAAATTTGTAATGAAAGATACTGCAGATCAATTAGCTAAAAGTATTGTGGATTTATTGCCGCAAAAAACATGGCAAGATGAGCATTTAGTAATTACTGGTGGAGAACCACTATTAGGATGGCAAAGAGCATATCCAGAACTGTTAGAACATCCACTTATGCAAAGTTTACAAGAACTTACCTTTGAAACAAATGGCACTCAAGAGCTTACTGGAGAATTTTTTCACTATCTTATGGAAGATACATTAGTTAAAGAAATTACTTTTAGTGTAAGTCCTAAACTTAGTGTGAGTGGAGAAAAATGGTCTGATGCAATTAAACCTGATATAGTATGTGATTACAATCTATTGGGATATACTTATTTGAAATTTGTTGTAGCTGGAGAGCAAGATACTGAGGAAATTTTAGAAGCAGTGAATGCTTATCGTGATGCAGGATTTACTGGCCCAGTTTATCTTATGCCTGTAGGTGGCGTAGAAAGTGTTTATGAGTTATATAATAAAAATGTTGCACTATTGGCTATGAAACATGGCTTTAGATATAGTGATAGGCTGCAGGTTCCTCTCTTTAAGAATGCATGGTCGACTTAATTAAAAATATCCATACTAATAACTTATAAATACTTTTATGTTCAATTTATTTAAAAATCGAATTAAAAAAGATAAACCACAGGAACCAGATCCTGTACCTTCAACACTCCCTAAACCTAAACGACAGCCTAAACAACCAAAACCTAAACCAACTGCTAAAGAACTAGCAACAAAAAAAGGACAACCATATATCAGTGTGCTAGCAATGGAACTAAGTCCAGATAATATTGGTATAGGTGCTTTTGAACTAGATTGGAACGAAATTTTCATAGCAAAACTATTAAATGCTGGATATAAAGGCACTAGTGAAGAAGAAATCGTAGACCAATGGTTTACTGATATTTGTAGAAATGTTGTTATGGAAACTTACGAACAGTATGAAGCTAATAGCCCAAGACCAGTTTCTGGAGTCCAGCGTAAAGATATTGGAGATGGTAGAACAGAAGTAAGTTGACTTATATAGTATAATATGCTACTATTATTGTACTATGAAATATATCATTATTGACACCGCAAATACTTTTTTTAGAGCACGACATTCAGCTCACCGACAAAGTGACTTATGGACAAAACTAGGTTTTGCTGTTCATGTTACTTTAAGTAGTGTAAATAAAGCATGGCGTGAACACAAAGCTGATCATGTAATTTTCTGCTTAGAGGGTAGAAGTTGGCGTAAAGATTTTTATGCCCAATATAAAGCCAACAGAGCAGTAGCTCGTGCTGCCTTAACTGAATCAGAACAAGAGGAAGATCAGATGTTTTGGCAAACATTTGACGACCTTAAAAAGTTTTTAACAGACAGTTCCAATTGTACAGTATTACAACATCCTCAACTAGAAGCAGATGATTTAATTGCAGGTTGGATTCAATCACATCCAACAGACCAGCATATTATTATCAGTAGTGACAGTGACTTTCATCAATTGTTAAACAACAATGTAAAGCAATATAATGGTGTTGCAGACGAATTGTATACTATTGAGGGAATTTTCGATAGAAAAGGCAAGCTTGTAATTGATAAGAAAACTAAAGAGCCTAAAACTATTCCTGACCCAAAGTGGATTTTGTTTGAAAAATGTATGCGTGGTGATCCTACAGATAATGTTTTTAGTGCCTATCCTGGTGTAAGAACTAAAGGAACTAAAAATAAAGTAGGACTATTAGAAGCTTATAGTGACAGTGGCAAAAAAGGGTTTGCATGGAATAATATAATGCTGCAACGATGGACAGATCATAATGGTGTAGAGCATAGAGTATTAGATGACTATGAGCGTAATAGAACTCTTATTGATCTAACTGCTCAACCAGACGAAATAAAAGAAAAAATTATATCTTGTATTAAGGAAAATTCAAGAACAAAAAGTTTACCCATGGTGGGTGCAAAGTTTTTGAAATTTTGTGGTAAATACGATCTAGTTAAAATTTCAGAACAAGTAAGTGGATACAGTGAATTTCTAAGTGCAGGATATCCAGATGAAGTATAAAGTCAATAAAACAAGTTTAGTTACACTAAAGCCCAATGATCCAGATTTTTTGTTAAAGGATCAATTCGTTGTTTCCCCCCGAGCAGGATTCGAAATAGATACCCGATGCCCTCATAGTTATAAGAGAGTCATTACGGAGTGCCTACAAAATGGCTGGCTTAAGCCAGTAGCCACAGTGTATGATCATGAAATTACTTTTGCGAGACTAAAACATGAGTGAACAACTATTAGCTAAAACAATTTTAAAAAATAAATTTTGGATTGTAGAAGATTCTACTAACAATAAAGTTGCAACTATTCAAGCAGTTGAAGATGGTTCCTTTGTATTTGTAGATAAACAAAGCACAAGGCAAAAATATCCTAGTATTAAATTACTTACTGCACAACATAATATTGCTTTTGATAAATCTAAGAAAACCCAACAAAGTAATGTAGAACTACACGATCTTTACGGTTTTCCTATTAGTCAAACTGCACATAATATATATTGGGATATTCAACATAAATTTGCAGTTTTTACAAAAAACAAAAAAAGTAAAAGTTTTTTCTGTGCCGGGTATTATGCAATTAAATTTAATCATGGTTGGGTTAAAGCCTATTGTCCAAAACTTATTACCTTGAATAGATATGAATTTATTGGACCATTTAAAACAAAATTAGAAGCACTAGAACAAGCTAGATTTAAAAACAATCTTGAAGGGTTTAATAATGGAGAATAACATGCCCTTACACTTTACTATGTTTAATAGTAAGGTGCGACTAATGAATCAGTCTAATAGTAAGGACCTTGTGTTATCAGCTCAAGAGGCTAGAAATTTGCATGCGGATATTTTTGAACTATTGAATCAATATAATGCGTTGAATAAACACTTAAGAGCTGAACCTGCTGTTGATGTAATTACTCTTAATATGGATGGCGGTAAGTTTTAACTACGCAGTTTATGTATAAATAACATAGTGAGAACTTTCAATTATGAGTAGACCTAAACCACACATTCTTATTGAGTATGTAAATAAAACCAATTACAAAACCGAGCAGGTGCTGTTAAGTGAAGGCATTTGGGCCATTTTTTATCAAGATAAGCCAATCAATTTAAAGTCTGGTAATATGCTAATCAATTACCCAGGTCCCAAATATAAAAAGAGTAGTTTTAGTAATAAAGGCCATGCTATTAATCTTTGCAAAAAGTTAAATACATTATTTAAAACAGACCAATTTAGTGTGGTTTTGTTAAAGCATGGTGATAAAATCTTCCCCTAAAAAATATAGCCAAATACAACTAACAAAAATATTGGCAAAAGAGACACAAAATTTACAAGACTTTGCGTCCTTTTGGCAACTATTACGACAACAAATTTGGTATAATCCAACAGACGACAACAGTTTAAGATTAAATTACAAAGGCTATCTTTTATTCAAAAAACTTGGCTATAAATGCCATGAAGTAGTATTAGATTCACAAATTTTAGTTAATAAACATCTTCTTATATTAGAACGCCACTATCCAGGTGTATATGTATTGCCCACTGCACAAAAAATAATATTGTTTGATGAAGACTATGTAACCCTTATTATTTTAATGGGCGGGGATCTGATAGGATACTTGGAAAATTTAGCCAATAGTTCGGTTGACAAATAATAGCTTATAATATAAAATGGTTATTGTTAGTGTTGCAAATAAACAACATTTACAAAATTTTTCTCTAGACAAATATTCCTGTTCACTGTAAACTTGTTCTATCACTTAGGAGAACCCAATGAGTAGCCTAGATACGCAAAAGAAATCATCTGTAACTGAAACCCGAACTGTTACTGCAGAAACTGCTCGTCGATGCCTGTTGACAGCATTTAATATTAAACAACCAGTATTCCTTTGGGGACCACCTGGTATTGGCAAAAGTGAAGTTGTTGCTAGTATTGCAAAAGAACTAGGCGGACTAATGATTGATCTACGCCTAGCACAGATGGATCCCACCGATCTTCGCGGCATTCCATTTTATAATAAAGAACTTGGTAAAATGGACTGGGCTCCTCCCATTGATCTGCCCGATGATGAAACTGCAAAACAATATCCCATTGTGGTGCTATTCATGGATGAAATGAATAGTGCTGCACCTGCTACTCAAAGCACCGCATATCAACTTGTATTGAATCGTCGTGTAGGCAAATATGTATTGCCAGACAATGTAGTGATCGTAGCAGCAGGCAATCGTGAAAGTGACAAAGGTGTAACTTATCGCATGCCTAGTCCACTTGCAAATCGTTTCTTGCATATTGAAATGCGAGTAGATCATGAAAGTTGGGAAAAGTGGGCTACTCTAAATCGTATTCATAAGGATGTAGTTGGTTACATTGGTTTTGCAAAACAGGATCTTAATGACTTTGATCCTCGTAGTTCAAGTCGCGCATTCGCTACCCCACGCAGTTGGACTTTCGTAAGTAGGCTACTTACAGACAGTGATGTTTCTGACAATGATCTTACTGACCTTGTTTCAGGCGCAGTAGGTGAAGGTGTGGCTGTAAAATTCATGGCGCATCGTAAAATTGCAGGCCAACTTCCTCGTCCAGAAACTGTTCTATCGGGTCAAGTTACAGAATTGAAGGTTAAAGAAATCAGTGCTATGTATAGTATGGTTATTAGCCTGTGCTATGAACTTCAAGATCAACTGCAAAAACATGGAAAGACCCAACCTAATGCAGAATGGCATGCAATGGCAGACAATTTCTTTAAGTTTATGATGGATAACTTTACCACAGAACTTACTGTAATGGGCGCTCGAGTAGCTCTAACTACTTATAACCTACCGTTCCTGCCAAACAAGATGAAGAACTTTGATGAGTTCCACAAACGATTTGGCAAATATATCATTGCTGCTAACTCACGATAAAACATAAAGAGAGGCATTTATATACAGGAACCATTATGAGTGCCTCTCTAGTCTGGCAGAAATTAGATAAAAAATTCACTGGCAACCAATACTTCAAACATCGTGTTCTTATTTTAGGACCGAAATCTGAACGATATAAAAAATTTATTGAGTTAAGAACTTGGTGTTGGAATGTATTTGGTGATACTTACGAAAGAGATATATTACTTTACATGGTAATGGCCGGTAATGAGCCTACATTTATTCGTAAATGGACTTGGCACTTTATCACTGAGGGTAGACAAGAAATTTCATTGTACTTTGCTACCGATCTAGAAACATCAATGTTTAATTTGAAATGGTGTTAACCTAAGTAGGATTTGTTAAATACCTATAATGAAAAAAATAGACAAAAAATCCAACACTTGTTATAATAATGCAATAGTTAAAAGGATCAATTATGGCAACTACTAGTACCTCTAAGGCACCTAAAGGGCAAAAACTTGCTGGACGCCTTACTACCGAAATTGATAAAAATAAGGATCGTGAAATCCGTGAAAAACTAACCACAGCTCGTATTGGACTTTTGCTTAAAGCTCCATTTTTTGGCAATCTTGCTACACGGCTTGAACTAGTAAACGCAGATAGTTGGTGCGGAACTGCTGCAACTGATGGCCGTAAATTTTATTACAATACTGAATTTGTGGGTAAACTTAAAGCCAAAGAAGTTGAGTTTTTATTTGGCCATGAAGTGTTGCACAATGTATACGATCATCTTGGCCGTACAGGCAAAGAGCGCGATTCAATGCTGTTTAATTGTGCTGCAGACTATTGCGTTAACAATGATCTAATTCAATTTGGCATTGGTGATCGTATTAATCCTTGCCTTTATGATGCCAAATATAAAGGATGGAGTGCAGAAGAAGTATATGACGATTTATACGAAAATGCAGAAAAAATTAATGTAGAAGATCTTATCGATCAACTGTTGGACGATCATTTGGACGATGATAGTGATAATGATGCAGATGGCGACGGGGACGAAACTAAATCTAAAAAACCTCGCCTAAGTGCTGCAGAACGGCAGGCAATTAAAGATGAAATTCGTGAGGCAGTGTTGCAAGCTGCACAATCTACAGGTGCAGGAAATTTGCCAGCTGGGGTGTCTAGACTTATTAAAAATATGACTCAACCAGTTGTTGACTGGCGTGAACTATTACAACAACAAATTCTTAGTACTATTAAAAATGACTACACTTGGATGCGCCCAAGTAGAAAATCTTGGCATATCGATGCAGTTATGCCTGGTATGAAACCTGGAGAACAAATCGATGTAGCTATTGCTATTGATACTAGTGGCAGTATTTCTGAAAACGACATCAGTGCCTTTATGACAGAAATTCAAGGCATTATGGAAGCATACGATGAGTACAAAATTCAAGTGTGGAGTTTCGATACAGAAGTTTATAACCATCAAGAATATACCAGTGAGAGTTTAGAGGATATTGGAAACTATAAGCCAGCAGGTGGTGGTGGCACTGACTTTATGGCTAATTATACTTTTATGAAAGACAACAATATCCAGCCTAAAAAGTTTATTATGTTTACTGACGGATGTCCTTTTGGTTCATGGGGCGACGAAAATTATTGTGATACGGTCTTTATTATTAAAGGCAATGAAAATGCACAACCACCATTCGGAGTATGGGCTATTTACGAGCATGCTGGTCGTAAAAAATGATAAAATACGGTGAGCCTAATCCGCTTAATATTTTTGACTTGAGGAGGCTAAATTATTGCTCTCCTCATTTAGAAAAAGTACATTTTGATAGCAAAGTGCATGATAGAGTTTTTGTAGATTGGATTTATGAGAATTTAGAGGGTAGATTTTATCTAGGTGATGAGATAGTAGAACAATCAGATGGGAATATTGTTGTACAGAAGGTGGTGGCGTTTGAGATTCACAGTGAAAGCACATTTTTTTGTTTCATGCTAGACAAATTAAACAAGTCAGCCTTTACTATATAAAAAAATTTTAATGTCTGTAAACCATAGTAAATACTTTTACTATGGAGCATATATGGACCAAAAACCCAGTCTAAGTTTACAGGATATAGTTGTAATTTTAGATATTTTAAATGTTGCAAGTACAAGGAATGCTTTCCGAGTAGAAGAGTATTCTACAGTAGGTGCAATGTTTCAAAAACTTAGCGCAATAGTACAAGCTGCTGGCACTAATAATAGTACAGAGCCACCAACCGAGGAATTAAAAAATGATTAAGCATGTTGGCAAACATAATAATAAAAAAGTTGTAATTTTATATAGGACAGTGCCTGGTGAAACGCATATGTGTCTATTAGTTTACCCAGAAGTTTTACCTAGACACATTCATGATGATATAATGAAAGCACTAGAATCAGACTCAGGACAGCAAGCAAAAGAGTTTAGTGATTATTTGTTCAGATATACCTTAAGTGATGGTAATAATGCGTTGACCACCTTACACAAAGAAGGTATGATTAAAAAAGTGCCTACAAATCAAGTTATTGTAACTCCAACCAATAACAGTAATGTGAGACTAGATGAACTTAATAATATTCTTACAAAAATGGAACAAGGGGAAGAAGCAATTAAAGAACTTGCAGATCTAGACAAAAATAGTGGGTTGTCTGGTAAGAAAAAGCGAGTCACTGAAAATAGGAATTTAGGTGAAGTTAGAGTACCTAGTCAGAGCAGAAGTGTGCCAGCAGAAGTAGAAACAAGTATTTCAATGACCGAGGTTCTTAGTGACGAACAACTTGCAGCACAAAGATTAGCTCAGGCCCAGAAGATGATTACAGAAGCAAAACAACTTATGGCAGAAGCTGAAAGACTACAAAATGAAGCAACAAATATTTCTGGCGCCACTAAAACAAATGTCAAAACAAGAAAAACCAAAAAGACAGCAAGCAAGGTTAATTAAATTAAGTAAGAAAAGTTCCTGGCGTAAAATTATTAAGGAAGTAGAGAAAAAAGAAGTTCCCATCCATGTGTTAGAAAAAATAGTGGTTTTGCTAAAGGATGGGACTGAAGTTCCTGTTAATATTAAAGAACTACTTAGTAATGGCGCTGATCCAGATATTGTAGAAAAAGAACTAAATACAAAATTAGAGTCTTTAGAACTTTATATCCAAAATGTAAATTTCTATATAGATATAGACCAAATAGAAAAAACAGTTCAACAAGAAACTGATCGGATACTTAATAAATTTAAACTATGATCAAAGCTATTTTTGCTGTGGACTATTGGGGCGGTATGGGCTTCAATGGTTCATTACCTTGGCCAACACATAAAGAAGACTTCCAATACTTTAAAGATAATACTATTAATAACATAGTAATCATGGGTAGGCGAACTTGGGACGATCCCAAAATGCCTAAACCTTTACCCAATCGCATATGCTATGTAGCTACTAACACCAAATTAAACAACTCATTGGCAAAAACAATTAGTGGTGAAGATATAGATCAAAAGATTTTAAATATTCAAAAAAATTATCCTAAATTACATGTATGGATTATTGGGGGCCCTAGTCTTTTACTACAAACAAGACATATCCTAGATGAACTCCATATTACTCATATGAAAGGCTCATATAAGAATGATTGTAAATTAGATCTATCCAAATTTTTACTAGGCTTTAGAGTAACAAGTGCTAAAGCAAGTACAGATAAAGATTGTAATTGGATGGTCTATAAAAATATTGACATCTTTAGATAATTTATATAATATATCCAACATGGAAAATCAATATTTAAATGCTTTACGGTTTGTTTTAGACAATGGCACTACTAAAAATGATAGGACTGGTACAGGTACTATTAGTGTCTTTGGTTTGCAACAACGATACAATCTTCAAGATGGATTTCCAGCAGTTACTACAAAAAAATTAGCCTGGAAAGCAGTGGTAGGTGAGTTACTTTGGTTCATTGAAGGCAGTGGTGATGAACGCAGATTAGCTGAAATTACTCATGGCACCAAAGACGGCACAGTTACTATTTGGACCCCAAATGCACTTGCCCCATACTGGAAATCTAAAGCTAAATTCCCAGGCGATCTAGGTAGAGTTTATGGAGTCCAATGGCGACATTGGCGTAAATATGTTGAACAAAAAGACATGGGCCCAGCTCATCTAGGCGGTACTAGAATAGCAACTGATAGACATGAAATCGACCAATTACTTAATCTTATTGAAGGGATTAAAAAAGATCCGCATGGTAGGCGTCATATCTTAACTGCTTGGAATCCAGCTGAGTTAGATGACATGGCTTTGCCTCCCTGTCATTGTTTTGCACAATTCTATGTTGCAAATGGAAAACTTAGTTGTCAAATGTATCAACGATCAAATGATTTGTTTTTAGGCTCTCCTTTTAACATCGCATCGTATTCTTTGCTAACACACATGATTGCACAAGTGTGTGACTTAACACCAGGTGAGTTTATACATGTTACGGGAGACGCACACATATATCTAAACCATGTAGAACAGGTTAAAATTCAACTATCTAGACAGCCTTTCGCCCCACCTACATTGTGGTTAAACCCTGATATTAAAGACATTACAAAGTTCACTATGTCTGATATAAAGCTGTATAATTATATCAGTCATGATTCAATTAAAGCACCAATGGCTGTATAATAATGAAAAAAATAGTTGTGCATGAGTTTTACATGAGTGATGTGGAAGATATTGAAATTTATGTAGCAGAACCATTATATAAATTTGAAAAAAGTGAAAAAGGCCAATGGGTTATGCAGCATGCATTAGAAACTCCTGTTTGGTATTGTAATGCAGATAGACATACTTTTCAGCAAAAAGTTAGTATTATTGCGAACTTAACAGAAGAATCAGCTACTTATTTTTTGCTAAAATTTAGTAATTCACTTAATACCAATTAACATAAATCTATCAAAAAACCATGTTGGGTATCTAAAATTAATCTTTTCTGCTAATAAAACATCGTTAAGACGATAGCGTTCCTTAAATTGGTCTAAATTATCTACTGTATTATTATGATCGTCTCTTTTCATATTATTACTTTGTAGTATTACTCTTGTTCCCGACGGAATATTTTGAAACCATCGGTCACTATCAAAATGTTCTGTAGCAGTGTTAATTATTAAATCACTGTCTGGTATAATTAGATTACAATCTTTGGTAAAAGCTTTAAACTGCCAATTGTTAATGACCCAATTTTCATTCATTGCATCGGCAATAGGTTCACATTTAGGGTCTATGTCGTAACTTCTAATCTTTTTAACTTTAAATTTGCCTCGGGATAAAAGTAAAAAAGCTAACATGCCCTGCCAACCTCCGTATATAGCGGTATTATCTGACTCCCAATTTAAATCTTCTAACTTTTTACATAACCATAACTTGCTAGTTATTTGTCCAGAACTAAAACAATCTTTATTTAATTCCATAATTTATATCCTTTTTGTTTAGCATAATTGTCTGTCCATTGCCAATTGTATGATTTTAATATTGATGCATAATCTCCATGGACAGAATTAAAATATTCTATAGCGTCTTTTGCACCCAATAGACACCACTCTGCATTTAACCCGTCAGCTTTTGATATCCAGGTTTCTAATCTTTCTTGAGTACATTTATCTGGCAGTGTTTTATTATAATAGCTTAATTTTATAACTTCTCTAAAAGCAGTGCGCCAAGTTGTTAGTGGATCTAAATTAAAATTTGCAATACCACTATTAGTAGGGATAGATTCGTATGGTTTACTTAAAGTAAAGTCTAGTCCTGGATCATTAGTATCTAATACCAAACTCTTATTATAAGCAACTAATGCCATATGCCCATATTCTAATTTATTCAATGGATTTTTAGCTGTAAACACAAAATGTTTTAGATCTTTGGGATGTTTATAATATTGTAACATAGGATATAAAATTGGATGCCAATCCCAATTAAAATCTTTTGTTATTTGCAACTTAGCTGGTATAACGAAAAACCATTCAGTCAAAGATAATTCTGCTGCATATTGCAATGCTTTTGTTCTACTATTAATATTCTTTATCCAAGTTATAGGTCTATTAATGATAGATGAAGCACACTGATAATTAATTTTAGCATAGGGTTCACCGTTACTAACATAAAAAATGTCTAATGGTTCTAAATTATTTTTTACATTTGTATCTTTATGAATAAAAGTATCATGCCAATTAACATGTTTATATTGATTTAAATCTTGAATTGTAAATTGATTTTTAAAATAATTTACTGGCACTAAAAATGTGTGATAATTATAATCATCATTGGGCCAAGCATGTACTTGATATTTTTGATCAGGCACAGGTATGAAATATAAATCGAAATATGTATAATCATTAATATCACTTAAGATCCAAACATATTCTGTTCTGGCCCAATTAACTATATCTTTAATTAAATTAAGTTGATTATCTTGTTTTTCAAAAACTTTGGCGAAAGGAAATCTGTTTAATAACTCATTAATTACTTTATCATTGTTAATTAATTTAATTATAGCAATATCAAACATCTGACACTTTAGTAATATTAATTCCACAATTTTGTAGAAACTCTAATCCAGATGTAGACCTATACTGATCTCTATAATAGATTTCTTTAATGCCAGATTGATATATACCTTTAGCGCATTCTAAACAGGGAGCATGAGTAATAAAAAGACTTGCATTCTCCCCACTTTCAGTGCTTTTAGCTAATTTCATTAATGCATTCATTTCTGCATGTAATACTTCAGGGCGTGTTTTGAGTCTATATTGTCCTTGCTCATCTTTTAATGGATATTCGTGGTCAGATTCAGTGCGGTCTGAAGTAGGAGCGTAGTCTTTATATTCACAGTTATTATCCCAACCTGCAGGCATTCCGTTGTAACCCAAACTAATTATTCTATCATCTTTAACAATTATAGCACCAACCTTCAGGCGTTTGGCACTGCTCATTTCTGCAGTTCTACTAGCTATATCAGAAAAAAGTTTTATGAATTTAGATTTCATAATTTACTACACAACTCATAAAAATTAATCATATCAGGAAAAATTGCGCAAAAGTTTTTGTTATTCGCATGATCATATTCATTAATTATTTGATAAAAATATTTTCTACTTTTTGTCAATAAATCATTTTCTAAATCTTTACCAGTATTCATATAATCAATGATATGTTCAAGTTTAGTTAACTCGTGATGGTAAAAACCATTATAAGTATTTTTCTCAACAATAATTTTTTTTAACATAAAAGACCAAGCATGTTCTAGCATATCTATATATTCAATAGGCAAAATTCGTATATCCATATGTAATGGAATATTGTCTAAGCTAAAGTTAAATAAAATATTTTGATTAGTTAAAGAATAAATTGACCGCAATCCATGTATTAGATTAATCGAATGTTGTAGATTTGAGATAGATAGTATGGATACTGGCAGTATAAATGTTGCGTCGTCTTTTTTGCAATAAAGATTATTATTAAGTTGATCCCACATTGTTTCAAAATTTTCATCTTGAAACATATAATTATGTTGATCAAAAGACCCTTGTAGTTTAATTATTATCATGAGTTAAAAACTAAATCTCGTACAATTTTATCCATATCATAGTTAGGCACATATCCTAATTTTTTTAGTTTATCATTTTTAATCCACATACTGTATACTTGTACAGTTTGGTGGAATTTAGGAACTTCAATAGGTATAATTTTTCCTGGATTTTTTATTAATTTGTAAGCAGAATATATTATATCTTTAAACATATAAGGAACACCATTGCTCACATTATATATTTCATTAATATTACCTTTATCTAAGATAAGATTAATTGCAGCAGCAACATCATTGTTGTGGATATAATCACGATACAAATTACCATTATCGTATAAATTTATATTTCTACCTTGTTTTAATTCTTTAATCATAAAAGTTAGAGCATTTTTTTGTGCAGTAGCTTTAGGATCATGTCCGCCCACCACATTAGCTAATCGTATTATTCTATATTTTATGTTAAAAGTATTACAATAGGAAATTAGTAATTGTTCTGCTGTTCTTTTAGTAATACTATAAAATCCCTTAGGGTTACAGGCAGATGATTCGTCTGCAGGCACAATAGTGTCCCCATAGACAAACCAACTACTAATAAAATTAAATGTAATATTTTTGTTTTTACACTGCTNTAAGATTTGAATTAAAAGTATCAAGTTTGTGTCAATATCTAAGTATGGATCTGTTAATACATTATAGTTAGACACAGTACTAATAAAATAAACTATATCAGTAGCAGATGGGTAAACTGTATAGTCTATTTTTAAATTTACTATACAATTAGGTGTATGGGTTACATAATTAGAACCTATATATCCTAGGCCCCCGAATACTTGTATTCTTTTCATTACGGTTTATCGAATTCCATTATACCTTTATTTGTATGTTGTTTAGCATAAAAAGACTTAAAGAATTTACTTTGTTCGGCATTCATTTCTACTATGGGTAAATTTAGCTTCAATTTTAGCGTTTTTCCTAAACTTTCGCAAGCGTATTGGGTATCTTTACTAAAACTATTCCAAAGAGCTTTTAGTTCATCAAAGCTTTGAACTTTGGTATAATCCCACTGTCTTAGTAGTGTTAAATAAGTTCCCAATCTTGCTCCATAAATGGCCCACCAACCATTTTCAATATCTTGACCTATATTATGCCATATACTTAGTAATTCGTAATTTCTTATGTGAATATTTTGTTTAAAGTTATTAATATTAGGTTTTACTCCCTTATTTAAACAAAGTTTAACTCCCTCTCTAAATCCTGCTCTCCAAGCTTGATAAGGAGTTGCGTTTGGATAAGTAGTGCTAAAACAATCGTGCATTGAAACATAATTTTTATTATAACAAAATTCAAATTTAGTGTAATCTTGGCCATCTGTATTTTCATGAGTTTTCATACTGTTTACAAAATTTTTTGTCCAACAGCTTATACCACCATTACCGTATGTTAGCTCATTAATGACATTACGGGCTTTCCATCTAAAAACATAATCTTTACTTTGATTATTTAATGTTAATGTTTTTTTAAAAAACGATGGGTCAGGAATATTATCACCATCAATCACAATAAATCTATCAGTTTCACTTGCACTAGCAGCCGCCTTATGAGCTGAATCTGACCCTCGAACCCCATCAACTCGTTTAACCCATGGGATTAAATTTTGTATTTGTATCCAAAATTCTTCTTTTTTAGGTTCGTCGTATGTTAAAAAAATACAGTCTAAATCGCTAATATTAATTATTTCTAAGGTCATAATATTCAGTTTCATTAAAGACTTCGTCATGGAAAAGTAATAATGCTGGGTTATTTAATACCACTTTAAAGCCAGACTGAGCTTTTACTAGTCCATGTATCTGTTGATTACTAATAGTGTTTTTTACTAACTTATTATTTTTAATCTTATATTCGAATAAATTGTTTGGTACTTGATCAATAATTATAAATGGTTGGTCATAGATAGGATCTGATTTAAATGCTGTAGTTTTGATAATGTTCCCAGACACATCATAATACAATCTATGTTGGTATTCAACTTCTTTTTCTCCGTCTATTAATCCTAAGTCAAAGGCTTTTATTAATTCGTCCCAACTGTTCATATTTTTCCTCATACCATTCAATTATATTATCGTCACAAAATTTTTTATCTTGATAATGAACTGGATAATATTGATTTAAATTACCTATTCTAATCATAAAATTATCTTTTTCGTGTGACATTTTATTAGTCCAACCTTCTTTATCTTTTCCCCAATCCATTGTGTCTATAGGCATATGTATAAAGTTAAAAAAATCTAAACTAGGCATAGTGCAATTTTCTAATTTAAATATTTTTGCCGTTAATGCATAGAGTACATCTGTACTAGGTTTGTCTTCTGTACAACCAATAAGTTGATCTTTAATAATTGTCCAATTTATCAAAATTTTCTCTGCTAATAGAAAAAACTTCTCTGCTTCTACAGTTTTTCTAAAATACATTAACCCATTATAAACATTTGGTAAATTATTATTAACAAAAATTTGTCTGTAATTTAAATTATTAGATAACATATTTTTATAATTTTTACATCCATAGCTTAGTACTATAGATTTTAATCTTAATGCAGATATCCAATTGTTTACAGGTCTAGTAAAGAGTAAATCACTTTCTACTTTAAAAGTTTCCTTAAAAGGAGTTAATCTAAAAACATTTACCTCATTTGCGTATTTTAATTCATCATTTTCTGCATAATCAATGGGCAAATTTATTACATGGTCGAATACTTTTTGCATTTTACTAGTTAATTGATTTAAAGTATTTTTGTCCACAATTACTGCATATTGGTATTCAGGATGTAACAATTTGATATTCATTGCTTGTAGGTAGGCCAATTTTAAATAATTTGTATTTCTATTATTTTGAGCAATAGTCAGAAATCCTATATTACTCATTTAGTATTTTCTCTATAAAATAAGTAAAATCGTCAGATTGTAAATAATCCTTATCCATAAAATGAATATTTTGTATAGGTAGTATTGGTGCGGTATTTTTTAATCTTGCAACAAAAAAAGTTTTGTGTAATTCTATTTTGAATAGAGTGTCTTCTATAGTAAAGATTGCCCAAGGAAAATTAATCGTAGGATCAATTGTATATCCATTGAGTATAATATTTGCCATACTGAATGCAAAATCATTTCTAAAATTTTGTTCTCTTATTCCAAATAATACTCTATAATAATTGTAATTTAATTGTATTCTTTCAATTAAATTAAAAAAACTTTTTGTTTTTTCAGTTTTTTTAAAAATAAATGCAGTAGCCCAAACTTGAGGTAATGCATTGGGCCCCATTAAATTATAACTTATGGTGCCATCTAATGTTATCATATCATATGCAATTTTATAATCATACTTTAAATTAAAAAGTTTTAAAATAGAATTATTAAACATAAAATAATCACAATCTAACACTAAAGTTTCATCATATGGTGTTAATTTATATGCTAGATATCGATCTACATTTTTCCATTCTACTATCCCTGTATTTTTAAGAAATCTGATATTACTTTGAGTTTGTTCAACTCTTATAACTTGATGGTAATTAAATTTAGGGTTTGATTCATTATCTGTAATTAAAGTTATAGGTAATTTAAGGTATTTAGAAATACACTGTGCATTCAAATCTGCTATTTTTACATAATTTACATTATTAGTATTAAATGCAAAAAGCAAAACACCTCTAGATAGATCTAATAGATTTGATTTCATTATGTTTTATGTACCAATCATTCATTATACTATGATAATGCTGTCTACACAAAGTTAAAAATTCTGTTCTATTGACAAGTATAGGGTTTAAATACACATCCTCTAGAAATAATTCTTCTTCATGCCAAGTAGCGACAAAAGCTATTAATTCTTTTGATAATAAAAATAATCCGTTATTATACGGTATATGCAAATCAATTAATATTTTTTCTCTTAAATTTTTTTTATTAATTTGGTAATCTGTGGCTTGTTTGACTTGATTTAATAAAAATTTGATATCTTCCATGGAAAAAAATTACTATGTAAACTTATATATAGCAAAAGTTTTATAGATCAAAAAAAAATTATTAAGTAACTGTTACAGTCCCAAATGCGGGAGTAATGTAAGCTGAAGTAATTTGACCAACATAACATGTAGGAGATAATGTAACATTTACATCATCATCATACCCTTCACCTGAGCCAGTTGCACCAGAATAAGCTCTTACCTGTAAATAAATCGTGTGGCCATTAGCGCCGTTTGAACCTGTACCACCAGTAGCATTAATGTTAAATTGAACAAAATCACTAGAATAAGTTCCACTACTATATATTAAGTCCAAATTATCATAAACATTTTGTGTAATACCGTAGTAACCATAGGTATAGTTTGCACTTACACTTCCGCCTGAACCAGTTTTATATGATGTTTGAGCAAGTAAATACCTTGATTCCCAATTTGTTTCATATAATGTTACTATGCTACCACTTCTGGCAGTTCCGTTATTATTTGTTACACTAGTGTATCCAACTGCCAAGTATCCGCCTGTGTTAAAAAAATATCTTGCCTTGTCTACATCCTGGAACGCTATTGTAAATGTTACATTGCCGTCTACAGCTACTCCTGCACCAGCAACTAAACTAAACGATTTTTGTAAAGTAGTGTAATAACTGTGAACTCCTGGATTGCTTAATCTATTGGTATAAGCATCAGTTATTCTACTTTGTAAAGTATTGAGCCAATTTATTGTATCCCCAGCAACTGGGACTCCTAAGTTAGTATATCCCCCTCCAGCTTGATGTTTACGGGCATTGTTTACAGCATTAATTAAACTTGCCCACTGTGCCGCTGTAACAGTATTTCCAACCGCAATTTGACTAACTGCAGTTTGGCCATATCCACTATCACTGTATCCAACTCCCCACACCCTATTAATTGTGCCTGCAACATTTGTGGGATTAGCACCAGCTAATGTAGAATTATAATCAGTAGCTTGTATTAACCCCCCTTGTGAATATGTCATTTTTTAAAATCTCATTTATTGATACTTACAAAAGCTAAAATTAGCTCTTCATTTTCATTATATTTATTTTCTAAACTTCTGCCTATAATATTAAAAGGTGTTATTTCATTAAGATTACCAGATTTAGCTAATCCATTTCCTGCACTGATTAATCTATCACCTTTATTTGATGTGCCAATTACTCTGACAGGAACTTTTCCACTTAAAGCTACAGGCAATGCATTTGTTAAACTTGCATTCATTAAATATGCTGGATCAGAACTTATTACTCCAAACACATTATCACTAGCTATATCATTTTCTTGCGTAATTTCGTAATCTCCGCCTATTTTAACCAAAGTGCCCGGAGTATATATTCCATCTGATAAAAACATTTCTGCTAAGTCAGCATACAAAGCTTCTAATGCTGTACCAACAAAATAATCTGCATGCACATTTGCTGTAGTTATTACATTACCGGTTAAACTTACTAAGTTGCCAGTATATGTAGGCAAATATGATTGTACATTAGCATTGGAGTAAGTGGCCGGCAATCCGCTTAAAAACGCCCCATTACCTAAGAAATAACTACCAGTCACATTAGCAGTTGTAATTACATTGCCTGTTAAACTTACTAAATTTCCTGTATATGTGGGCAAATAAGCTGCAACATTTGCATTTGTATAAGATGTAACGCCAGTTAAAAATGCACCGTTACCTAAGAAATAAGTACCTGATACATTACCTGAACTTATTACATTACCTGAACTTATTACATTACCTGTTACGGTAACATTTTCGTCAAAAGTAGTATCTATATCAGTTCTTGCATAATACTGATAACTAACGCCGCCCAATTGACTTGCACTACCCCATAGGGAGATGTCATTTATAACTGCATCACTGATAAAATTAAAGCCTGGTTTGATATTACTAAATCCATTTATTAATGGTTCAGGGTTAAATTCCTGATCTTTACTATAAATTCCTAAAACTTGACTTTGCACATATAAAGTACTTACGGTATGAACATTGTCGTCTGTGTCTTTAATTAGCTCTGTTACTAATCCACTAGTCCCAACATTAGCACTAAATGCAGGGCCGACCAAAATCCAATCTGTACCATTATAAACATATAACTGTTGATTTACAGTATCCCACCAACTTGATCCAGTTACAGAAGTTGCAGGTCTGATATTAGAAGTATTTACTGTACCTAAAGTTTTAAAACCCGAAACACTTCCTGTATAAACTTTTAAATTGCCTGCTTTGTCCCACCATAATTGACCTTCTAATGGGTTTTCAGGTGCACTATCACTACTGAAATTTTCTAATAAATGAACTAAATTGTCATTGTATATTGTGCCATAACCAACATAGTTTTTTCCTATTAATGTTAAGTCACAAGTTGTATCATCAATTGTACCATCATCAACAGTAGTTAGTACAGTGCCATCAGTTAACCTTATTGTGAATGCCATTATAATGTCCTATTAGGCAATGGTTACACCATTATTGCCTATCACAAACCATTTACTACCTATATATTGTAAAGTACAAGCATCACCAACATCTGCAAATGTTAATGTGCCTGCACCTCCCCATGCTGGATTTGTAACAGTTATAACCATGTTTCCACCATCTGCCAACATAGCAAGAACTTTGATTTGTCCAGCGGTTCCTGCTAATAAAGTTGCCGTCCAAGCTGCTGTTGTTGAAAAATAGCTTGTTAATACATTTAAACTTACAACACCGCCATTTGTTAAAACTTGAGCACCATCTAAGATGATATTGCCAGACAAAGTTGTAGTTGTGGTAGTTGCAAGTTTGTCTGCAGTTAACAAATCATTAACAGTGACCGTATCAGTAATACTTAATGTGTCGGCACTTAGAGTATTTGTGAATGCAGCTGATGATGCACTTAAATTATTTGTAATTCTTAAATTTGAACTTGTATTTAAATTGCCAACAATTTCTACATTACCTGTAGTACCATCTATGTTTAAAGAATTCACAATTGTGCCAACAACATTAGCACGCAAAGTTAAATTACCAGTTGTAATATGATTTGTAATTCGTGCATTTAGTCCATTTAAGTTTGCTACTAAATTGCCACTTGTGCCTATTGTAACACCAATATTACTAGTTATATTATTTGAAAATACCACTGCTTGATCTGTTCTTGCATAATTAGCTGCAGCAACATTTGCTAACTTAGTTGAATTTTCTGCTGCTCCCCAATAAGAAACATCAGCAATATTTCCTGTGCCCACTAAATTAAAACCTGGCTTAATTGTACTGAACCCAGGGATAGAAGTTTGTGGAGTATATTGTGCATCACTGCTTACAATAGCAACAATATATTCCCCTATCTTTATATTTGCAGCTATATGCTCACCAGATACATTATCAACTATATTACCAAAAGTTATTCCTGTATTTCCTAAGTTAGCAGCATTGGCTGGGCCCACTAAAACCCAACTTGATCCTGTGTAAGTATATAATTGTTCACTGTCTGTATCCCACCAAAAATTGCCCGTTACTGCACCAGTTGGCTGTGTGCTGCTTGATGTCAAACTTGATATAGTTTTAAATGCTGACCCAGTATAAACCTTTAAATTGCCAGCGGTATCCCACCATAATTGTCCAGTCAATGGGGTGCTAGGTGGAGTAGAATCGCTGGCATTTTCTAATAGATGTACTAAATTATCATTAAAATAAGTGCCATATCCAGAATAATTTCTTCCAATTAAGGTCAAACTGCAACTTGTAGTATTTACAGTTCCATCTGGTACGGTAGCAAGAGTTGTACCATTTGTTAAATTAATTGTATATGACATATTTTTATTCCACTTTAATTATTTATTATAGGTTAGAAGTAAGATTTGTTAGCGTTTGTATTCTTATTGTATAATCAATTTGAATTAAACGATTTAATGATTTTTGTACTGGATGAAAAATTACATGGGTCAAAAGTTTTCCGCTTTCGCTTTCAAGACCAAGTTCATCAAATACATATTCTCCATCTAAAGTTGTTGTATTATCAAATGCTTGTTGTCCGGCAGGCTCACCATAATCTAACAAACAACTAACAAATAAATCTGTATAGATAAGACCAGGAGTGTGTCTTACCTCAATATAATTACGCTGTGGATCTAAATTCAATACACTAGTATTATCAACAATTTTTTCATATGTTTGATTATAAAGTGTAGCACTTTGGTTAAAAGTATTTGGTGGCAAGTAAGTAATAACCCCTGTGCTATCAACACTAGTGCCGCCATTACCAAATACCATATTGTTTATAAATCCAGTACCTTTATTGGCT
>B570J14230_10000092_pt1 | contig 29467 bp, 21 predicted proteins | sample LakMenepilimnion_3_FD_14230 | JGI IMG/M metagenome (IMG submission 14230) | reverse complement strand
TATATAAATTAATAAAGTATTATATTTGTATGAGAAAAATTGAAAGAATGATTAAGTACTATTTATTTAAAGAATCTATTAAGGATATGGAATTAAATAAGATAAAGGATAAAATCAATAAAAGAAAGACTCTAACTAAGAGAGAGATTAACTTTTTAGAATTATATCAATCAACTACTAAAAAAGAAGACTTAAAAGACTTCTTATATTTATCTAAAAACACTACTTTTAGTAAGATTTTAGAATTACTTGAAAACGGTATCAAAGTTATTTGTAATTTACACGACAGAAATGGTAAATTTGGTATGGAAATAGTTAAAATTGAAAACAATTTTGAGGAAGAAACCTGTAAAATAACTATGATTCACGATGAACATCATAAATTACATGATAAGTTCCTTTATAATTTAATATATAACATTAAGAAAGATGAATATTCATTAGAAGAACAAGATGAATATTTTGAAAAAATAGAATCAAAAAATGATTAAATCATTCAAACAGTTTATTAACGAAGAAGTATCGGGTACTGAATTAGTTGGCCCAATTGGACCAGCATATGGTGAAACAAGGTTACAAAATAAAACTGTTTCTTTTCACGATACAAATGTGATTCTATCAGAAATTGATAATGGATTCTATACAATAGACGAATACAATAATATATATAGTGATTATCTAAAACAAGGCGGAAAACCTTTACCAGATGGATTTAATAGAGAAAACTTAGACTTAGTTATTTCTTTTATGAATGATTAAGCGGTAATATTAACAACGGTCAAAGCATTAGATCCGTTATAATAAGATAATTTAACATCTAATCCTGAAGTTAAAATTATATCACAACTATACGTTCCATAAATATGTGATGGTGATGTAACCGGCGAAAGTAAACCAAAATAACCAACCTCACACTTTATAGAGTTATATTTAAAATTATAAGATATTTCAGTAAAATTATGATAAAATTGATTAAAAAATGAATTATTACTCATATCACCTATAAAGTTATTATAAAAAGGACCATTTATTATATTATTATTAAAATCTCCAATTATTATATTATTATTAAAATCATTACTTATTGTATTATTTAAAGCATTACCTTCAAAGTGATTATTATAACAAGTGCCTTCTAATTTATTATAACTCGAAGAAGTGTGAGTAAAAACATTATTTGATAATATCAAAGTATTATTATAAGAACCACTTAAATACTTTTGAGAATAATTTCCTATATAATTATTCACACTAGCACCACCTACATGAAATGTATAAAGATTATCAAAATCACCATCATCAAATTGACTAAAATAAACTTCTTTATAACTAGTAAAATCACCAGGAATTGTTGACCAAAATGTATAAAGTTTTGAACCAAATGTATAATTTGTTGTTGGTATTATTTGAGTAACTACATTATTTAATAAGACGGTAGAAGGAACACCACCAGTATATAAACTATCAACTTCTACAGTAATTGTGGTATCACTAACTTTAGTTTTAACTTTTAAACCAATAGTATAACTTTTATCACCACCCCAAGCACTATGTGAGTCTAAAATTATAATATCTCCGATAGAAAGATCAGTCATAAAAGTCGTAGCAGATCCACTAACAGTTCCAGTTATACAATCCCAATTATTGATGAAACCATTCAGTTGTAAATCTCTTTCATAGTTTTGATATCTTTTGAATTTTATAGTCCTATGGTCATAGTCTGTTCTATTACCATCAACATCAATTCTTTCAGTAATTCTACCTTTAGCCGGATTACCAAACTCTGTTTCATTCCAAGTAAAATCATATTTAATTTCATCTTTTGGATAATCAGGTTGATAAGCATCAACTGCTAAGGTATTTTTTGAAGTAGCTAAAACAACAATTGGATAAGATGTACTGGATGTAAGACTTAAAACTGTTTTAGGTTTATCATCAAAATAAAAATCAGGTTGCTCATAAATAGTTTGAAAGTCATTTATATAATAATAAGAACCAGTAGCAAAACCATCAGATTGATATAAAGAATACAAATTTGAATATGTAGTATCTATAATTGGATTATAAGAACCAATAGGTGTAGCAACACCTGAACTATTCATATAATACAAAAGACCACCATCACTATCGTTGCTAAAAAATTTAACGTAGTTTGAAGCTGGAGCAGATATCAAGTTATCTTGTACTTTCTTTAATAATATATGAGACATTTGACTTATTTATTTTTATAACTTATATATTAAATTATGATTTGCTTTTAAGTGTAATTGTAACAACAGCTGATTTACCACCAAATCTATCTTCAGTAATTTCTTTTTCTAGATTAAAATTAGAAAAATCTATACCTCTAAAAAGACCATTCCACTTTCTATCTGTATAATCAGAGGATCCAAAACCACCATTACATCTAACAGTGATTTTTAAATTTTCTTTATCTAAATTCTTAGTCATATTATTTGTAAAATCACTCTTTGAGGCGTTGGTTCTTAGATTCATATCATTATACAACTTTTGTATTGTAAATAAATCACCCTCAACTTTAGCTTTTTGTATAAAAGTAACAACTATGTGATGTCTCCAGTTAGTACCGATAGAAACTTTAGCACTTTCTAAACGATTTTTAAGAGCTATTAACTCATCTAAGAAATCCCAAAATTTCTCATCAATAATTTGGTCGGTATATCCACCAGATGGACCTAATTGAAAAGAGTTTCTAAAAACTATATTCATTGATTTATATCCGGAAAATTCACCATCAGTAATAACTCTTGGTGATGAAAATGTATATTGAACGCCTAAATCTGTAATAGGAATAAGTAATTCATCTAATTCTTCTTTAGATAAATCAGTAATGTCTTCAGCGGATTCATTTAGATAATTAACAAAATTCTCAAGATATCTCATTACTTATTCTTTAATTTTCTATCTAAGATTTTAGCAATATGGTCTCCAATAAAAAAGTGGACGTTTTTGATTGTATCTGTTTCAAATGTTTCAATCTCATCCATAAATTTGAATTGAAACTTATAAGTATCTAATTCCTCTTCATCAACTCTGTCTATTTTATGAATAGACAATTCCATATCATAGTTATTATTAATGTTGATATTGAAATCAAATGTTGTTTTATCACAAGGAGTTGTTTTGAACTTAGGTTCATACTCAACATCAAAGATTGAATAATCAGTAATGTCATCTCTTCTCATATAATAGTTTAAGAACATTGCTGGTGCCTCAATAAAGTCAGAAAGAATCTGTAAATCTTCACCAAAGTTTTTAGATTCTATGATATCTTCTATCTTCTTTTTCATATCAACCACATTTGTAAATTCTATCTTATGGTAAATACAGTTAATATCATATAAATAAATAAAAGAGTTATCAATTATATTTCTTTTATCTAAATCCGTCTTAAATATAAATTTAGTGTGTATAATAGATGTATCTTGTGTAGATAGACCGTGAATTGAAATAACTAATTTATAAAACTCTTCATCTCTTGACATCTCATATACAGATTCAACTGTATTTACTACGCCTTTTTCTTCAACAAAGACATCTTTGAACACTTGTTCTATTTCTGATATTTTAATTTCCATAATTATTTAAATTGATTATCGTAAACTTTTCTCTTTAGTTCCATTATTTTACCAACGTAACCATTTCTTCTTAGCAACTTAAAAACTAAGTTACCTACTGAATACTCACCACTCTCAGATTCTAAACCACTTTGTCTATAATCTTTTATCTTTTTCCAAACTTTAGATATTTTTTCATCAAAAGCTTCATATTTATCTTCTTCTGATTCTTCTTCAATATCATCAACCGACATCATAATAGTTTTAGCTTTTTCAGATATAAGTTTTTCATCTGGTTCAAAATCTGCTCTTTCAGGTCTTTTAATCCATCTATTATTTAATAGTGAAAAAACACCACCCATTCTACCACCTTCAATAGCTTTACCTAAATCATCATTATCCTGAATGGCTATTTCAACTTCATAGTTTTTAATTTTAATATCATGTTGAGCATTCCAAACTTTTTTAGCATAATCACATGCCTTTTCAACTAATTCAAAATTATCATCAATATCATCAAAGTCAATGATAACGTGTAAATCATAATCTGAATATTTTTCAGACCAATTATAATTACACAAAGAACCAGTAAGAACAATATCAACAACATCGGAAGATAATTCAACTTTTTCATAAAAGTCTTGAGCAATTTGTAATAATTGTTCTCTAACTTCATCTTCTAATTTAAAATCATCCCATAGCTTAGTATTCAATTCATCTTTAAGATAAAAAGACTTAATAGGTTCTAAATCTTGTTGATTGAATTCAAAATATTTTACAAGTTTCATACTGTATATATTAAATTCTATAGGCACTTTTTAATTATTCATTATATAACTTTATTGTAATTTTTAATATAATCTGTAAGAAAAAATATAAATAATTATGTCGGAAAAAATAAAGATACTTTTTTTAGCACCTCATTTATCAACAGGAGGAATGCCATCATTTCTATTAAGAAGAATAAAAGCTCTGATGAATAACGAAAACTTTGAACTGTTTGTTGTCGAATATGCTGATATTGGAGGATGGGCATATGTTGTTCAAAAAAATGAAATCAAAAAAATAATCAAGCCGGAAAATTTCTTTACCCTATATGAAGATAAGTCATTATTAATGAATATTATCAAAGATAATAATATAGATATAGTACATGCTGATGAGATTTTAGAAGCTTTTGAACATTCAAATAGAATACCAGATTCTATGTTTAATGACTTATATAACAATGATAGAACTTGGAAAATAGTAGAAACTTGTCATAATGTTTGGTTTAATCCAAATACATCTAAAAAATATAATCCTGATGGATATGCTTTTTGTACACCATGGCATAAATTTAAAACCTTCTCGGAAATGCCATCATATGCTGAAGTTCTACCTTTTCCAATAGAAAATAGAGTGCCTACAAATGAGGAAAAATTAGAGGCTAAAATTTTATTAGGAATGGATCCTAATAAAAAACATATTATTAACGTAGGTTTATGGACATCTGGTAAAAATCAAAAAGAAGGAGTTGAAGTAGCAAAGTCTTTAGAAGAATCTAATCCAGAAATTCAATTTCATTTTATTGGAAATCAAGCACCAAATTTTGAAGAATATTGGGGACCAATAATGAGTGACCTACCATCAAATGTAACTGTATGGGATGAGAGATCTGATGTTGAAAATTTCATGAAAGCCGCAGATTTATTTATGTTTAACTCAACTTGGGAGTGTAATCCGTTAGTTCTAAGAGAAGCCGCTTCTTTTGGACTAAAAATATTGTCAAGAAATCTTGAACAATATATGGATATGTTTACACCATACATAACAGAAATAGATGGAGATATAACATCAACTAAATATAAAATAATCTCACTTCTTTCTTCTGAAAATAAATATGTAGTAGAAGATGAGTCTGAATCATTTGAGAATAACTACTCTAATTTCTATAAAAAAATTCACAGAATGCCAGTAATGGAACAATCTGTATTTACTCCCAAACCTGAGATTATTCAAAATTTTATTTTGAATCCTTTTTTAGAAATAAAAGGAGTGAGTGAGAGTAAATTCAAGATTGAATTTTATGATGAAGAAGGAAGATGTCACTATTCAGAAAACTTATCAATAAACCACTGGGTTAAGTTAAATAGAGAATATTTCACGAAATGGAATACCAAAATTTGGGAAGATGGATATTTAATACATGATTATACCTTAGATTTAAAAGGTAAAAGAGTTTATATCTGTTTAGATAGTAGTTCTTTAGGTGATACTTTATCTTGGGTTCCTTATATTAGAGAATTCAAAGATAAACATCAATGTCACTTAATTGTTTCTACTTTTATGAATTATTTATTTAAAGATTCTTACCCAGATATTGAATTTATAGAACCGGGAATGGCAGCAAACAATATTTACGCTATGTATAAAATAGGTTGGTTCTATAAAGATGAGAAATTTGATGTAGCTAAAAATCCAAATGATTTCAGAAAAGAACCTTTACAAAAAACAGCCTCTGATATTTTAGGATTAGATTATAAAGAAACTAGACCATTATTAAATATTCCAAAAGTGGAAAAGAAAAAGAAAGTAGGAATTGGTTTACACTCAACTTGTCAAGCAAAATATTGGAACAATCCAACTGGTTGGCAAGAAGTAGTTGATTATTTAATCTCTTTAGGATATGAAGTTGTTCTTTATTCAAAAGAAAATGATGGTTATATGGGTAATTTTCATCCAAAAGGTATAACAAAGTTTGAAGCTGGTTCTATCGAAAGATTGATTGAAGATATGGCTTCTTGTGAATTCTTTGTTGGTTTAGGATCTGGTCTAAGTTGGTTAGCTTGGGCGTGTGAACTACCAGTTGTCTTAATTTCTGGATTTAGTGAAGAATATAGCGAAACAACATTAGATACTTACCGTGTTATAAATAAGAATGTTTGTACTGGATGTTTCAATAGACACAGATTAAATGCTAGTGATTGGAATTGGTGTCCAGACCATCAAAATACGGAAAGACAATTTGAATGTACTAAAGAAATAACTTCTCAAATGGTTATTGATAAAATAAATGAGGTTATAAATGGATAAACCAATTGTTATAAACGCACTTCATACAGAAGGGTGTTGTGTCCCAAAAGGATGGGGTAAAGAAATTATTATAGAAAACAATGAACTTTACTGCGGTAAGTTACTTTGTTTTAATAAAGGTGCTAAGTTTTCAATGCACTATCATATGATTAAAGATGAAACTTGGTATGTTGATAAAGGTGAATTCTTATATCGTTGGATAGACACTGAAACTGCCGATGTTATAGAACAAAAATTAGTTGAAGGTGATACAGTAAGACAAAGACCTGGTCAACCTCATCAGTTAGAAGCTTTAACCGATGGAGTTATCTTTGAAGTATCAACAACACACTCAGATTCTGATTCATATAGAGTATGGAAAGGCGATTCACAGAAGTAAAAGTTTGGGTTAATGGAACCTTTGATGTTTTACATATAGGTCACATCAAACTATTAGAATTTGCCAGTCAATTTGGTGAGATAAGAGTTGGCATTGACACAGATGATAGAGTTAAACAATTCAAAGGTGAATTAAGACCTATAAATAATATTAATGATAGAATTTATTTTATGAATTCTATTAAATATGTAAATAGTTCTGTTAGTTTCTCAACAGATGAAGAACTTTGTGATAGAATAAAAGAGTGGAGTGCTGATATTATCATAGTAGGAAATGATTATAAAGATAAAAAGGTAATAGGCTCTCATTTAGTTAAAGAAGTTATATTCTTTGATAAAATAGATGGTTACTCATCAACAAAAATTATAGAAAGTAAATGATTAAGATTTTAGTAATAGGAGAAAAATGTACAGATAGATTTATGTATTGTGATGTTTCTAGATTTAGTCCAGAAGCACCAGTACCTGTTCTAAACCCTATTGAAATAGTTGAAAATGATGGAATGGCTGGTAATGTTGTTAGAAACTTAAAAGCTATGAATAATGATGTTTTAATAGAACATTGGTATCAAGATGAAATTATTACTAAAACTAGATTTGTAGAAAAGAAAAGTAATCATATGTTTTTAAGATTAGATGAAGGTGAATCAAATATATCTAAATTAAATCTTAAATTAAATCTATTATCTGAATATAGTATAGTAATTGTAAGTGATTATGATAAAGGATTTATTAATAATGAGGATTTATTAAAAATAGGTAAAAACTCAAAAATATCTATATTAGATTCAAAAAGAAAACTAAGTAAAGAAATTATAAGCTCTTTTTCATTTGTAAAATTAAATGAAAAAGAATCTTTACAAAACTCTGAGTTATTAGAGTGTAATAATATCTTAATAACTTTAGGTAGTAAAGGAACTAAATTTAATGGTAAAATATATCCTAGTCCAAATCCACAAGAAACTATTGATGTTAGTGGAGCAGGTGATACATTCACCGCTTCTTTTATTCTAAAGTATATAGAAAGCGGTGATATTAAATCATCTATTATTTTTGCCAATAAAATGTCTTCAATAGTTGTTTCAAAGAGAGGCGTAGCAATACCTAATTAAACTTGTTCTATATAATTCATTATAGTACCAGGATTATTATTACCATATAAAGCTACAGCAAAGTTACCCAACGTATCAATAAATACAGGAGTACCAACACCACCGGAATATCCAATTATTTGATTATCTGATATAGAACTTCCAAGACAATCTAGATGATTACCTAGTGGGTAGACGGTCATCTCAAGCCACATATGCCATGTTAAAGTATTACCACTAGCTTGAATAATTTGTTGATTTGGCGCATAAAAAACATTATTAGACCAAGACATCCACCAGTGTGATTTCACATTGTAGCAGTTTGTTATAATATGTCCGCTATTACCAGCAACACCACCACTACCACCAGCAGTATCTCCGAAGAAATAATCATTACCGGTGACAATAAACTTAGAATTGTGTAAAAGAACTCTTTGTCGATTCCCAACGTTTCTATACTGATTTAAAACCCAGTTTGGATAAGCATATGTCGGGGCCCCCACAGGAACAGTTCCATAATTAGTCATCCATGTAGTATTAGTAAAATACCAATTAGTAAGTGGTTCTAGTGCTCCGCCTGGTTGACTACCTTGAACATAACCATTGGTAACATAAAAGTTCACAGAATCGAGAGCAGTAAATTTACAATTATCAATTTCAAAATCCATCTTACCATGTCTACCAAATACTATATTACAACCAGAATATCCGTTACTTCCTTGAGCATCGCCATAATTCTCAAAATTAATATTATGTAGTTTAATACCCATCTCATCTTGTGAGCCAGTACTATTACCACCAAGTGATATATCACCATCACCTATATATAACTGAGGTGAAGGAAATGCAGATGTCTGATTATGATCGGTAATTATTTTAGCACCACCAAATGGTCCAGTAAAATTACCACCATAACTTTTTGCCGGAGCATCTCCTATAATACTAAACCAGCCTGCTTGATACATTCTTATAGAACCATTTGCGGTAATACCTGACGGGAAAGTAATTGTACAACTACCATTTAATTTAATAGTTGTTCCTTCAAGATTACCTGTTCCGGTTCCTGTGGGTTTTTTAAATTCCCAAGGTGCTATTTCTGTATAATTACCCGGAAATACCCAAATGGTCCATCTTCTTTGATTATTTGTAAATAACCAGTTTAATGCTTCTGACACAGTAGCAAACGGTATATCTATTCTACCACCTGTACCAACTGCTGCTGCTGCTGCTGCTGTGACATCATTTCCGTTTGGATCCACAAATAAAGTTTTAAGGTAAGAAGCACCACCACCACCAGGGATAGTAACATCAACACCAGTAGAATTAAGTGTAGCCGTAACACCAGCACCTGTGAAATTTAAGAAAGTTGCGGTAGTTGTTAAAGAAGAACCTTCATCTTGTATATCAATAGCAGAACCACCACCACTAATACCAGAAGATCCACTTGATCCTGACGAACCAGATGAACCGCTTGATCCCGATGATCCACTTGATCCTGATGAACCAGATGATCCACTTGATCCTGACGAACCAGATGAACCGCTTGATCCTGATGAGCCTGATGTACCCGATGATCCAGGAGCTCCATTAAATACCCATGAAATTGTGTAAGCTGTACCATTAGTTAAAGAACCGTCTGATATAAGAGGTGATACTCTTATATCAATACCATATGATTGAATAGTAGTGGAAGCAACAGTCCAGATACCTATAATGTTTGTAGAGCCAACTTCATATAATTGTAAATAAACAGTGTTACCAGCTGTATGAGCAGTATTTAAAGCTGAAAGCCAATTGGTATAGTTAGTACCATTTATATTAGACTTACTTATGGAAATCCAACTATTAGATCCTACAACAGGATTATTTCCAGCAAATTTAGTAACAGTTGGATCAGCTGGAGCAGTAACAGCTGAGTTATAAAACCATCTACCAGAGTTGGATCCATCCATACCGGATTGACCGGATGTACCGGATGATCCACGAGTTCCTGATGAACCTGATGAACCTGAAGTACCACTTGATCCAGCAGCACCATTAACACCTGATGTTCCTGATGATCCACGAGTACCTGATGAGCCACTTGAGCCTGATGAGCCTGATGAGCCACTTGATCCTGAACTACCTGAAGAGCCACTTGATCCTGATGATCCTGAAGTACCAGCAGAGCCTGATGATCCTGATGATCCACTTGAGCCTGATGAGCCACTTGAGCCGCTTGTACCTGATGATCCACGAGTACCTGATGAGCCACTTGAGCCTGATGAGCCTGATGAGCCACTTGATCCTGAACTACCTGAAGAGCCACTTGATCCTGATGTACCAGATGAACCACCTAAACCTGATGTACCCGAAGCACCACTAACGCCAGATGAACCACTTGATCCTGATGATCCACTTGATCCTGATGATCCACTCGATCCAGATGAGCCACTTGATCCTGAAGTACCACTTGATCCAGCAGCACCATTAACACCTGATGTTCCTGATGATCCACGAGTACCTGATGATCCACTTGATCCTGATGATCCACTCGATCCTGATGAACCACTTGTTCCAGCAGATCCTGATGATCCACTTGATCCTGAAGATCCTGATGAACCACTTGATCCTGATGATCCACTTGATCCTGAAGTACCACTTGATCCAGCAGCACCATTAACACCTGATGTTCCTGATGATCCACGAGTACCTGATGATCCACTTGATCCTGATGATCCACTCGATCCAGATGAGCCACTTGTTCCAGCAGATCCTGATGATCCACTTGATCCTGAAGATCCTGATGAACCACTTGATCCTGATGATCCACTTGATCCTGATGATCCACTCGATCCAGATGAGCCACTTGATCCTGAAGTTCCTGAAGATCCACGAGTACCAGACGATCCTGAAGATCCACTTGATCCAGAAGATCCACTTGATCCAGAAGATCCATCAGCAACCCAAGATATAGTATAATTACTACCATTAGTGATAGATCCATTTTGAGCTAAAAGTGGAGAATTAAGTTGATAGCTATAATATGTGCTTATAGAAGTAACAGATGTTATAGTCCAAATACCCAATATGCTAGTATTTCCTATCTCATATATTTGTAAATAAGCTGTTCTACCAGCAGCAACTATTGAACTAACAGCTTGATGCCAAGCAGCATAAGCACCACCAAGTGATGTATTCTCAATATTAATATTTGTTATAGCATTTATAACAACAGCATTTGATGTAAAACTAGATGTAGCAGGAGCACCACCAGCAACACCAACATTTCTCCACCTACCACTATTTGAACCATCATTACCAGCAGCACCAGCAGCACCATTAACACCTGATGTTCCTGATGATCCACTTGATCCAGAAGAACCACTTGATCCAGAAGAACCACTTGTTCCGCTTGATCCATTAGCACCTGATGTACCAGATGATCCACGAGTACCAGAAGAACCACTAGATCCAGATGATCCACTAGATCCAGATGATCCACTAGATCCTGATGATCCACTTGTCCCAGCAGATCCACTTGATCCACTAGATCCTGATGATCCGGAGCTACCACTTGTTCCAGCAGATCCTGAACTACCACTTGAGCCAGATGAACCTGATGATCCACTACTTCCTGAACTACCTGATGATCCACTTGTTCCAGCAGATCCACTTGATCCAGATGATCCACTCGTACCGGATGAGCCACGAGTACCGGATGAACCACTTGATCCTGAGCTTCCACTTGATCCCGAAGATCCTGATGAACCACTTGATCCTGAGCTTCCAGAAGTTCCAGCAGATCCGGATGAACCGCTTGATCCTGATGAACCACTTGAACCGGAAGTTCCTGATGAGCCGCTTGATCCTGATGTACCCGATGATCCACGAGTTCCGGAAGAGCCTGAACTACCTGATGATCCCGATGATCCACTTGATCCAGATGAACCACTTGATCCTGAAGTTCCAGCAGATCCTGATGAACCACTTGATCCTGATGAACCACTTGATCCTGATGTACCCGATGATCCACTTGATCCAGATGAACCACTTGATCCAGATGAACCACTTGATCCTGATGAACCACTTGATCCTGAAGTTCCAGCAGATCCTGATGAACCACTACTTCCTGAACTACCCGAAGTACCACTTGATCCTGAAGTACCCGATGATCCACGAGTACCTGATGAGCCACTACTTCCTGAACTACCTGATGAGCCACTTGATCCTGAAGAGCCGCTTGATCCAGAACTACCCGACGAACCGCTTGATCCTGAAGTTCCTGATGATCCATTAACACCTGATGTTCCCGCAGAACCTGAAGAACCACTTGATCCTGAGCTACCACTTGAACCGGATGATCCAGAAGAACCACTTGTTCCAGCAGAGCCTGATGATCCACTACTTCCTGAACTACCCGATGAGCCGCTTGATCCAGATGTGCCCGATGATCCATTAGCGCCTGATGTACCAGCAGAGCCTGATGATCCGCTTGATCCTGATGAGCCAGAAGAACCTGAAGAACCGCTTGATCCACTTGAGCCAGAAGTACCGGAAGATCCACGAGTACCAGATGATCCTGATGAACCTGAAGATCCACTTGAACCTGAAGATCCACTTGAACCTGAACTACCTGATGAACCGCTTGTTCCAGCAGATCCTGATGATCCACTTGATCCGGATGATCCACTTGAACCGCTTGATCCTGAACTACCTGATGATCCGCTGGTTCCTGATGATCCTGATGATCCACTTGATCCGGATGATCCACTTGAACCGCTTGATCCTGAACTACCTGATGATCCGCTGGTTCCTGATGATCCACGAGTACCTGATGATCCTGAACTACCTGATGTACCAGCAGATCCTGAACTTCCCGATGAGCCACTTGAGCCTGAACTTCCTGAACTACCTGATGTACCAGCAGAGCCACTTGAGCCTGAGCTACCTGATGAACCGCTTGATCCGGATGAACCACTACTTCCTGAACTACCTGATGTACCAGCGGAACCACTTGATCCTGATGATCCACTTGATCCTGAGCTACCTGATGAGCCGCTTGATCCACTTGATCCTGAACTACCGCTTGTACCAGCAGAGCCGCTTGAGCCTGATGATCCACTACTTCCTGATGTACCAGCAGAACCACTTGATCCTGATGAACCACTACTTCCTGAGCTACCACTTGTTCCAGCAGATCCTGATGATCCTGAAGAGCCACTTGATCCTGAACTTCCTGATGATCCACTTGTTCCAGATGATCCTCTAGTTCCACTTGAGCCTGAGGAGCCGCTTGATCCCGAAGAACCTGAGCTACCTGATGAACCACTTGTTCCAGCAGATCCTGATGAGCCGCTTGATCCGGATGAGCCACTTGAGCCTGAACTTCCTGAACTACCACTTGATCCTGAACTACCTGATGTACCAGCAGAGCCACTTGTACCTGAAGATCCACGAGTACCACTAGAACCTGATGAACCACTACTACCCGATGAACCGCTTGATCCGGATGAGCCTGAACTACCTGATGTTCCAGCAGACCCTGAACTACCACTTGAGCCAGAAGAACCGGATGAGCCACTTGTTCCAGCAGATCCGGATGAGCCACTTGATCCCGAACTACCTGATGAACCTGAACTTCCACTTGATCCTGATGAGCCACTTGTTCCAGCAGATCCTGATGAACCGCTAGATCCTGAACTTCCGCTAGATCCTGAACTACCTGATGATCCACTTGATCCTGATGTTCCAGATGAACCCGATGAACCGCTAGATCCTGATGAGCCACTACTTCCTGAACTTCCACTTGTACCAGCAGAACCACTTGAACCCGAAGATCCTGAACTACCACTTGAGCCACTTGTTCCAGCAGATCCTGATGAACCAGAAGAGCCACTTGAACCCGAAGATCCTGAACTACCACTTGAGCCGCTTGAGCCTGAGCTTCCTGATGAACCGCTTGATCCAGATGTACCAGCAGATCCACTTGATCCTGAACTACCGCTAGATCCTGATGATCCTGATGATCCACTCGATCCTGAAGAACCACTTGTACCAGCAGAACCTGATGATCCACTTGATCCACTTGTACCTGATGATCCACGAGTACCTGATGAGCCGCTAGATCCTGAAGATCCACTCGACCCCGATGATCCACTTGATCCAGAAGATCCACTTGTACCAGCAGAGCCTGATGATCCTGATGATCCACTTGATCCTGAGCTACCTGATGTACCAGCAGATCCGCTTGACCCAGAAGATCCGCTTGACCCAGAAGAGCCTGATGATCCTGAAGAACCACTTGATCCTGATGTGCCTGAAGAACCATTAGCACCTGATGTACCTGATGATCCACGAGTACCTGAAGATCCACTTGATCCTGATGATCCACTCGATCCTGATGAGCCACTTGTTCCAGAAGATCCACTTGATCCTGATGATCCACTTGATCCTGATGAACCACTTGATCCCGAAGTTCCAGATGAACCATTAGCACCTGATGTACCTGAAGATCCACTTGATCCACTTGATCCTGATGATCCGGAGCTACCAGATGAACCGCTTGATCCTGAGCTACCTGATGTACCAGCAGATCCTGAAGATCCACTCGATCCTGAAGATCCACTCGATCCTGATGTTCCAGATGAACCATTAGCACCTGATGTACCGGATGAACCACGAGTACCGGATGAACCACTTGATCCTGATGATCCGCTTGATCCGGATGAGCCACTTGTTCCAGCAGAACCGGATGAACCACTTGATCCTGATGAACCAGAACTTCCACTTGTTCCACTAGATCCTGATGATCCGGAAGAACCACTTGATCCTGAAGAACCACTTGATCCTGAAGAACCACTTGATCCGGATGAACCTGAAGTTCCAGCAGATCCTGATGATCCACTTGAGCCTGATGAACCACTTGTACCAGCAGAGCCACTTGAACCAGAAGATCCTGATGACCCAGAGCTACCTGATGAACCACTTGTTCCAGAAGATCCACTTGATCCAGAAGAGCCACTTGTTCCAGCAGAGCCGGATGAACCACTTGATCCAGATGATCCAGATGATCCACTTGATCCGGATGATCCACTTGATCCGGATGTACCAGCAGAACCACTTGATCCTGAAGATCCACTTGATCCACTACTTCCTGAACTACCTGATGTTCCAGATGAACCAGATGAACCAGATGAACCATTAGCACCTGATGTACCGGATGAACCACGAGTACCGGATGAACCGCTTGAGCCTGAACTACCACTTGATCCAGAAGAGCCGCTTGAGCCTGATGAGCCACTTGTTCCGGAAGATCCTGATGATCCACTTGATCCACTACTTCCTGAACTACCTGATGTTCCAGATGAACCACTACTTCCTGAACTTCCACTTGTTCCAGCAGATCCGCTTGATCCAGAAGAGCCTGAAGATCCACTTGATCCTGAACTTCCTGATGAACCACTTGTTCCAGCAGATCCTGAGCTACCACTTGATCCTGAAGTACCAGATGATCCATTAGCCCCTGATGTACCGCTTGAGCCTGATGTACCTGATGAACCACGAGTACCGGATGATCCTGAGCTACCACTTGATCCAGAAGATCCACTTGATCCCGAGCTACCACTTGATCCTGATGATCCGCTTGTTCCAGCAGATCCGCTTGATCCAGAACCACCAGATGTTAAACTAAATAAACTATTACCTTCATAAGTAAGAGTATATGTAGCATAAGCAGTTGTAAAAGGAGCATAAAGTAAAGGATTTGAAGCGTCCTGACCATTAACAAATACATGACCAGCTGTATCAGAACTGTTAGTTTTTAAATAACAAGAATTTGTAGCAAATAAATATCCATTTCTATCAGTAATAACAACCGAATCACCCGGACCTACAGTATCAGTCCACGGTAATTCTATCATATTAACCGCAGGAGTTTCAAATGAATACTCATTATATAAATTAGGGTCTATAACATATCCTATAGAAGATGATGTCATGCCTAATATGCTTCTTGCTAATGCCATTGGTATATATATTAATTTTTAATAACTCATTTTTATTTTTAACTAACTATTTATAAAAAATAGAAGAATTTATAATTATTTAAATAATTATTTTTTTAATATGGTCTTGGCATATTACCAGTAGAAACACTGTATTGTGCTAGACTCATACCCACAGCTGGATACTGGTAAACTTGATTTAATGAAGGCGCCGCACTAGCATCAGGAGGACTACCACCAGATATAACAGAACCTCCTATCCAAACAGCATCTTGTTTAGGATAAGAATAGACTGTACTCATCTTAGCCACACCACATCTAAAATAGAAATTTGCTAGTAAAATTGAAAATGTTGATGTACCATATGTATGACCTATACCATTTAGACGAATAGCACCACCACCACCTGTACCAGATTGTGATAAATAAGCATTCTGAAGTTTTATTCTACCAGCATCATAAGCACCACCGAAAACTGATGACACCATTAAATCTTCCCATATCAACCAACCATAATTAGAACCAGTGTCAACACTTGGATTAATTGGATAACCTGTTTGACTACTCATATCAAGCGTTGAATCAAATACATTTAAATAACCAGCTGATAACCAAATTACATACTGATAAATACCAGAACCACCAGCCGTAGTAAGTGATACAATAGAGTTATCAATATTAACGGTACATCTATTAGAATATATAACAACTCCATTACCAGTACTTGTATAATTTGAAGCATTGCTTGATGAAATTGTAATATTATTAATATTCAAAGAAAATCTAGAAGCAGCAGATTGACCATTCGCACCAACTCTAAATACTCCAAAATTAGATGAAATATAATTAGATTTACCAGAACCACTTACATTAACACTACCTAAACCACCACTGTGAGTAAACCAATAACCAACAGAAGCAAGAGTAACAGTCAAATTAACATTAGGTTCAAAGAAGAAAGAAATTGATTCATTAGCATCAAATGTTACACTTGTTGTTTCTGTATAGTTTCCTCTAAAAATATGAAGAGTATAACCACCTGTAGGCTGTGAAGAAGTACCAGCATAATTGATAGCGGCATTAATTGTTTGCCAAGGTCTTGTATAATCACCTATAACAGCAGTTGAGTTGTTACCTGAAGGATCAACAAATAATGTATAAGCATACGGAGTTGGCGGTGATGAATATCTAACCTCACCAGTACTAGCAACTCTTGTTAAATATTGAGTAGGTGAAGCATCATTTGATGGAGTAGCATACAAATATAGTTTACCATCATATGTAAGTTCCATTAAATCACTTATTGTATAAGCAGATCCACTCCAAGCCAAATAACTAAATGTTAAATCATTTGTACCATTACCATTATCACCAAATATTATACTAGGTGTGTTATTATCAACACCACTGACTGTTCTACTGGCTAATCCAACAAAGTCAGATTCGGATCCATTTACAATAAATGAATCATAAAGCGATTGAGGAATTTGACCACCCCAAATTGAGAATGATGGATTAGTACTACCATTCAAAATCTGAGCAAAAGAGCCTTGATTTATTAATTGATTACCATCGTGTGTTAAACTCGACCAAGCATAAGCTTGATTTGTTGAAGAACCAGATGCTGATAAAATTCTATTAGTACCAGGATTTTGAACGGTATTAAATCCTGTTCCAGAAGTTCCAGCAGAGCCACTTGTTCCTGATGAGCCACTTGAGCCACTTGAGCCTGATGAACCACTTGTTCCTGATGATCCACTTGTACCTGATGAGCCACGAGTTCCACTAGATCCACTCGATCCTGAACTACCAGATGAACCGGATGAGCCTGATGTTCCAGAAGATCCACTACTTCCAGATGAGCCACTTGAGCCTGAACTACCGCTTGTTCCAGCAGATCCAGATGAGCCACTACTTCCTGAACTACCAGATGATCCACTTGTACCTGATGAGCCACGAGTACCTGATGAACCACTTGAACCACTTGAACCAGAAGATCCACTACTTCCTGATGATCCTGAGCTACCTGATGATCCTGAACTACCACTTGTACCAGCAGATCCTGAAGATCCACTTGATCCTGATGAACCACTTGAGCCGGATGTACCAGCAGAACCAGATGAGCCACTTGAACCAGATGATCCGGATGAACCACTTGACCCTGAAGACCCGGATGAACCACTTGATCCAGATGTTCCAGCAGATCCTGATGAACCACTTGAGCCAGATGAACCTGAACTACCACTTGATCCAGATGATCCACTTGATCCGGATGAACCTGATGTACCTGAAGATCCGCTTGAACCCGATGAACCACTTGAGCCAGAAGATCCTGAACTACCACTTGAACCTGATGTACCTGAGCTACCACTTGTTCCTGAAGAGCCACGAGTACCTGATGAACCGCTTGATCCACTTGATCCTGAGCTACCTGATGAGCCACTTGATCCGGAAGATCCTGAACTACCACTTGTGCCAGCAGATCCTGAAGATCCACTTGAGCCAGAAGATCCGCTTGATCCTGAAGAGCCACTTGATCCTGAACTTCCTGAACTACCAGATGTTCCAGCAGAACCAGATGATCCTGAAGACCCGGATGAACCACTTGATCCAGATGTACCAGCAGAACCAGATGAACCTGAACTACCACTTGATCCTGATGAGCCACTTGAGCCAGAAGATCCGCTTGAACCTGAAGAGCCACTTGATCCCGAACTTCCTGATGTACCTGAGCTACCACTTGTTCCTGAACTACCACGAGTACCCGATGAACCTGACGAACCTGAACTACCACTTGATCCAGATGAACCACTACTTCCTGATGAACCTGATGAACCTGAACTACCACTTGAACCTGATGTACCTGAACTACCTGATGAGCCACTTGAGCCTGAAGATCCGCTTGAACCTGATGTACCAGATGAACCACTTGATCCAGATGAGCCACTTGAGCCTGAAGATCCACTTGAACCGCTAGATCCTGATGATCCTGATGATCCTGATGTACCAGCAGAACCGCTAGATCCTGATGAGCCTGAACTACCTGATGTACCAGCAGAGCCACTTGAGCCACTACTTCCTGAACTACCCGAAGAGCCACTTGAGCCTGAAGATCCTGAGCTACCTGATGTACCTGAAGATCCGCTTGTACCTGATGATCCACGAGTACCTGATGAACCACTACTTCCTGAGCTACCTGATGAACCGCTAGATCCTGAACTACCTGATGAGCCACTTGATCCGGAAGAGCCTGAACTACCTGATGTACCAGCAGAACCACTTGATCCTGAAGATCCTGATGAGCCACTTGAGCCTGACGTACCAGCAGAACCGGAAGATCCACTTGACCCGGATGAACCGCTTGATCCACTTGAACCACTTGAACCACTTGATCCTGAACTACCTGAACTACCTGATGTACCAGCAGAACCACTTGATCCGGATGAACCACTAGATCCTGATGATCCACTTGTTCCTGAACTACCGCTTGTTCCAGCAGATCCAGATGAACCACTCGAACCTGAACTACCTGATGAGCCTGAAGTTCCAGCAGATCCAGATGAACCACTTGATCCAGATGAACCACTTGATCCTGAAGTTCCAGCAGAGCCTGATGAACCGCTTGAGCCTGATGAGCCACTACTTCCTGAACTACCTGATGTACCAGCAGATCCAGAAGAGCCACTTGAGCCTGATGAGCCACTTGAGCCACTTGTACCAGCAGACCCTGAAGAACCACTTGATCCAGATGATCCACTACTTCCTGAAGTACCGGATGATCCACTTGTTCCTGATGATCCGCTACTTCCTGAACTACCTGATGTACCAGCAGATCCACTTGTACCAGATGAGCCACGAGTTCCACTAGATCCACTTGAGCCTGAGCTACCGCTTGAACCTGAAGATCCACTTGAACCACTTGAACCTGAAGTACCAGCAGAGCCTGATGATCCTGATGATCCACTTGATCCTGAACTACCACTTGTTCCACTTGATCCTGAAGATCCTGAACTACCACTAGATCCTGATGATCCACTTGTTCCAGCAGATCCACTTGTTCCAGCAGATCCACTTGTTCCAGCAGATCCACTTGAACCTGATGATCCTGAAGTACCAGCAGATCCTGAAGAACCCGATGAACCACTTGATCCAGAAGAACCGGATGAGCCACTTGATCCTGATGTACCGGATGAACCACTTGTTCCAGATGATCCGCTACTTCCTGAACTACCTGATGTACCGGATGAACCACTTGTACCTGATGAACCGCGAGTTCCACTAGATCCTGAAGAGCCACTTGAGCCTGAAGATCCACTTGATCCTGAGCTACCGCTTGAGCCTGAAGATCCACTTGTTCCTGAACTACCTGATGATCCATCAATACCAGAGTAACCACTTGAACCTGATGAGCCACTTGAACCTGATGAGCCACTTGTTCCAGAGCTACCCGATGTACCGGATGAGCCACGAGTACCTGAAGATCCACTACTTCCTGAACTACCAGATGTACCAGCAGATCCTGAACTACCACTTGAGCCTGAAGACCCACTTGAGCCTGAAGTACCTGATGATCCACTTGATCCTGAAGTACCTGATGAACCACTTGATCCACTACTTCCTGAACTACCACTTGATCCTGATGAGCCAGATGTACCGGCAGATCCTGATGAGCCAGATGAACCGCTTGTTCCAGCACTACCTGATGTACCTGATGAACCGCTTGTACCTGAAGATCCACGAGTACCGCTTGATCCTGAACTACCTGAAGATCCACTACTTCCTGAACTACCTGATGAGCCACTTGATCCTGATGAACCACTTGTTCCAGCAGATCCACTTGATCCTGATGAACCACTACTTCCTGACGAACCTGATGTTCCAGCAGAGCCACTTGATCCTGATGTACCAGCAGAGCCAGATGATCCTGAAGAGCCACTACTTCCTGAACTACCACTTGAGCCACTACTTCCTGAACTACCCGATGAACCGCTTGTTCCAGCAGATCCTGATGATCCTGATGAACCACTAGATCCTGAACTACCACTTGTTCCGGCAGATCCTGAAGATCCCGATGAGCCACTACTTCCTGAACTACCAGATGTACCTGATGAACCACTTGTTCCTGATGAACCACTTGTTCCTGATGAACCACTTGTTCCTGATGAGCCACGAGTTCCTGACGATCCTGATGATCCTGATGATCCACTTGATCCACTTGATCCTGAACTACCACTTGTTCCGGCAGATCCTGAAGATCCACTACTTCCTGATGATCCTGACGTACCAGCAGAACCTGAACTACCCGATGAGCCACTTGTTCCAGCAGAACCGGATGATCCTGATGAACCCGAACTACCTGATGAACCACTTGTTCCAGCAGAACCGGACGATCCACTACTTCCGGATGATCCACTTGATCCTGATGTACCAGCAGAACCTGATGATCCGGATGATCCACTTGATCCTGAAGATCCGCTTGTTCCAGCAGATCCACTTGATCCTGATGATCCTGAACTACCACTTGATCCACTTGATCCCGAAGATCCTGATGTACCAGCAGAACCACTTGATCCTGAACTACCACTTGATCCTGAACTACCACTTGTTCCAGCAGATCCGCTTGATCCTGATGATCCTGAACTTCCAGATGAACCACTTGTTCCAGCAGACCCTGATGATCCTGAACTTCCAGATGAACCACTTGTTCCAGCAGACCCTGATGATCCAGATGATCCACTTGATCCTGAACTACCGGATGTTCCAGCAGATCCAGATGACCCACTACTTCCTGACGAACCTGAAGATCCGCTTGTTCCAGCAGATCCACTAGAGCCAGATGAACCACTTGTTCCTGATGAGCCACGAGTTCCTGACGATCCTGATGATCCTGATGATCCACTTGATCCTGAACTTCCTGATGTACCAGCCGAGCCACTTGATCCACTTGAGCCTGAACTACCACTTGATCCAGATGTTCCAGCAGATCCTGATGAACCACTTGAGCCAGATGAACCACTACTTCCTGAACTACCGGATGTTCCAGCAGATCCAGAAGATCCACTTGAACCTGAGCTACCACTTGATCCACTTGTTCCAGCAGATCCTGAAGAACCTGAAGAACCGGATGTTCCAGCAGATCCAGATGATCCTGAAGATCCACTACTTCCTGAACTACCGGATGTTCCAGCAGATCCTGATGAGCCACTTGATCCTGATGAACCAGATGAACCACTTGTTCCAGCAGATCCAGATGATCCAGATGATCCTGATGAGCCACTTGAGCCTGATGATCCGCTACTTCCCGATGATCCTGATGAGCCAGAAGTACCAGCAGATCCAGATGATCCACTTGAACCCGAACTACCTGACGTACCAGCAGAACCTGATGAGCCACTACTTCCTGAACTACCGCTTGATCCTGAGCTACCACTTGTTCCAGCAGAGCCAGATGAACCAGAAGATCCTGATGTCCCAGCAGAGCCAGATGAACCAGAAGATCCTGATGTTCCAGCAGATCCAGATGAGCCACTTGATCCTGAACTACCAGATGTCCCAGCAGAGCCACTTGACCCCGATGAGCCACTTGATCCTGAGCTACCGCTTGTTCCAGCAGAACCTGATGATCCACTACTTCCAGAAGAGCCTGATGAACCACTTGTACCTGATGAACCACTTGATCCTGATGAACCTGAACTACCCGATGAGCCACTTGTTCCAGCAGATCCGGATGAGCCACTTGAGCCACTTGTTCCAGATGAGCCACTTGTTCCAGCAGAACCTGAACTACCGGATGTTCCAGCAGATCCTGATGATCCTGAAGAACCTGATGATCCAGATGAACCACTACTTCCACTTGATCCGGAAGAACCACTTGTTCCAGCAGATCCCGAAGATCCACTTGAGCCTGAACTTCCTGATGTTCCAGCAGATCCACTACTTCCAGATGAGCCGCTTGATCCTGAAGATCCACTTGTTCCTGCTGAGCCAGAGGAGCCACTAGATCCACTTGATCCTGATGAACCTGAACTACCTGATGTTCCAGCAGAGCCACTTGATCCTGAGCTACCGCTTGTTCCAGCAGATCCACTTGTTCCAGCAGATCCTGAACTACCACTTGAACCTGATGATCCTGAGCTACCACTAGAGCCGCTTGTTCCAGCAGAACCGGATGAGCCTGATGATCCACTTGAACCTGATGAACCACTACTTCCTGAGGTACCAGCAGATCCTGATGATCCGCTAGACCCTGAGCTACCTGATGAGCCACTTGTTCCAGCAGAACCACTTGATCCTGATGATCCTGAACTTCCGGATGTTCCAGCAGAGCCACTTGTTCCAGCAGAACCACTAGACCCTGATGAACCTGAACTTCCCGATGATCCACTTGTACCAGCAGATCCTGAACTTCCAGATGAGCCACTACTTCCTGAACTACCTGATGTACCAGCAGATCCTGATGTACCTGATGAGCCACTACTTCCTGAAGTACCAGCAGATCCTGAGGAGCCAGATGTACCCGAAGAGCCTGACGAACCACTACTTCCACTTGAGCCTGATGAACCACTTGAGCCTGAAGAACCTGAAGAACCTGAACTACCTGATGTACCAGCAGAACCTGATGATCCAGATGAACCACTACTTCCTGAGCTACCACTTGTTCCAGCAGATCCCGAAGATCCACTTGATCCTGATGATCCTGAACTTCCTGATGTTCCAGCAGAGCCACTTGAGCCTGATGTTCCGGCAGATCCACTACTTCCAGATGAGCCACTTGATCCTGAAGAACCTGAACTACCTGAACTACCTGATGTACCAGCCGATCCGGATGTTCCGGCAGATCCACTTGACCCTGAAGAACCTGAACTTCCTGATGTTCCAGAAGATCCACTACTACCCGAAGATCCTGAACTTCCACTACTTCCACTTGTTCCAGCAGAACCACTTGTTCCAGCAGAACCACTTGTTCCAGCAGAACCACTTGTTCCAGCAGAACCACTTGATCCAGATGTACCTGATGAGCCACGAGTTCCACTTGATCCTGACGATCCACTACTTCCTGAGCTACCAGAAGTTCCACTTGATCCTGACGATCCACTTGAGCCTGAAGAACCACTTGAACCACTTGTTCCAGCAGAACCGGATGTTCCAGCAGAACCGGATGTTCCAGCAGAACCGGATGTTCCAGCAGAGCCAGAAGATCCACTAGATCCAGATGAACCTGAACTTCCTGATGAGCCACTTGAACCTGATGTTCCAGCAGAGCCACTAGATCCTGAAGTACCAGCGGTTCCTGATGATCCACTACTTCCACTTGATCCGGAAGAACCACTTGTTCCAGAAGAGCCTGAAGATCCTGAGCTACCACTTGATCCAGAAGTACCAGCAGATCCTGATGATCCACTACTTCCACTTGATCCTGATGAACCACTTGTTCCAGCAGATCCTGAGCTACCACTTGATCCGGAAGATCCACTTGATCCTGATGTACCAGCAGAACCACTTGATCCAGATGATCCTGAAGAACCACTTGATCCAGATGATCCTGAAGATCCACTTGATCCTGATGAACCGCTTGTTCCAGCAGATCCTGATGAACCGCTTGTTCCAGCAGATCCTGATGATCCAGAAGTACCAGCAGAGCCACTTGTTCCAGTAGAACCGGATGTTCCAGCAGATCCTGAAGATCCACTAGTTCCACTTGATCCTGATGATCCACTTGAGCCTGATGTTCCGGAAGATCCATTTGATCCTGATGTACCACTTGATCCTGATGTACCATCAACACCACTAACACCAGATGAACCACTTGTTCCAGCAGATCCTGAACTACCTGATGTTCCAGAAGAACCGGATGATCCACTTGAGCCGGATGTTCCTGAACTACCGGATGTACCAGAAGATCCCGATGTTCCAGCAGATCCACTCGATCCAGAAACACCAGATGTTCCAGCAGATCCACTTGATCCTTTTATATTACCAATTAAGGCCCAAAATGGAGCACCATAAACCCATATGTCTCCAGTGTCCAAATCTAAATATAAATCACCATCTTCAGCACCTGGAATAGAACTAGGAGCACCAGAACCTTCAAACCAAATAGTTCCTCTTTTACCAGATGTTCCACTTGAACCAGATGTTCCGCTAGATCCACTTGAGCCAGATGTTCCACTTGTACCGCTTGATCCTGATGTACCGCTTGATCCAGAACTACCTGATGTACCATTAACACCACCAAGTAACCAACTAGCGCCATTACTTGTTACATAAATACTATCACTTTGAGATAAAGATTTAGTTAAAGAACCATCAATTGTTTGAGATGAAGTTGTATTAACAGTGATTACACCGGAACCACTATTTTTTACAATATAAATTTTACCGGCTATACCAACTGCTGTTGGGAGAGTTACATTAAAAGTACCTGAACAATCAACGAAGTAATCGTCCGCTGTTACAGTATAAGCAGTTGTTGTTGAATAATAAGGGAAGGTTACACCTCCTAAAGATATAATACCACGTCTGGTGACGAATTCATTAGCCATCTATTTCATTTTTTTCTTTTTTCACTCTCCAAAAGAAAAGTCTAGGTAAATTAATTCACCTTATCTATATATAAAATTGTAAATACTCATTTTATATAAAGACCTTCTTTTTATTGAAAAAATAAAAATAAAATTAAACAATAATTCTAACACCAGTATTTAGAGACCAAGATGAAGAACCAACAACGGCCTGTAGTATAACATTACTTCCTATAATAACAACATTTAATTCAATTGACTTGGTACTTCCTCCTAAATCAGGTGTAGAAGTATCAGTAAACTCAACAGAAGACAAAGACGAATCCCAAATAGCCATAACAACACCAGCTCTTCTCTCACCACTTAGTCCTCTAATAGCATAATCAAAGAAAGCACTTGATCCAATTAATGAATTAAAAGAAAATATTGGAGTAATACCAACAGTAATTGTAGGGGATACAGTAACCACAGTACTTATTAAAAACTGACCAGAAACTGATAATGTAAATCCATCATATGTCAAGCCAGTATTTGCTAATGCTGAATTTGTAGATGAACCAGTAGCTGTTAATATTCTATAATCTGAAGGATTAATAATAGCATTAAATCCAGTTCCTGATGTACCACTTGATCCAGAAGTACCTGATGAACCACTTGATCCACTAGATCCTGAGGTTCCACTTGTACCAGCAGATCCTGAGACACCACTTGTACCGGATGTTCCACTAGATCCTGATGATCCACTTGTACCTGAAGTTCCTGAAGTTCCTGAAGTTCCTGAAGAGCCGGATGATCCACTTGTACCGGATGTTCCACTAGATCCTGATGATCCACTTGTACCAGAAGTACCCGAAGATCCTGATGATCCACTTGTACCGGAAGATCCTGATGATCCACTTGTACCGGATGTTCCACTAGATCCTGATGATCCACTTGTACCCGAAGATCCTGATGATCCGGAAGTTCCACTTGTACCAGAAGTACCCGAAGATCCAGCAGATCCTGAGACACCACTTGTACCAGATGTACCGGAAGTTCCTGATGACCCACTAGTTCCTGATGACCCACTAGTTCCTGATGTTCCGGATGTTCCGGATGTTCCACTTGATCCAGAGGTTCCAGCAGATCCTGAAACACCACTTGTACCAGATGTACCACTTGTACCAGCAGATCCAGAGGTTCCAGATGAACCAGAGGTTCCAGCAGATCCTGAAGTACCGGAAGATCCATCAGATCCATCAATACCATTAATACCACTAACACCGGATGATCCACTTGTTCCGGATGTTCCAGCAGATCCTGAGATACCACTTGTACCAGATGTACCAGAAGATCCTGAAGTTCCACTTGTACCAGAAGATCCTGAAGTTCCACTTGATCCAGATGTACCTGAGGTTCCGCTCGATCCTGAGGTTCCACTAGATCCTGAGACACCACTTGTGCCGGATGAACCAGAGGTTCCACTTGTACCAGAAGTTCCAGCAGATCCAGAGACACCACTTGTTCCACTTGTTCCAGCAGATCCAGAGACACCACTTGTTCCACTTGTACCAGCAGATCCTGAACTACCACTTGTTCCAGCAGATCCTGAGATACCGCTTGTGCCGGATGTTCCACTCGATCCAGAAGTACCGGATGTTCCAGAAGAACCACTTGTGCCGGATGTTCCACTTGTTCCAGCAGATCCTGATATACCTGATGTACCGGATGTTCCGGTAGATCCTGATATACCACTTGTTCCTGATGTTCCAGAAGACCCATCAGCACCATCAACACCACTTAATCCACTTGATCCTGATGTACCACTTGTTCCGGAAGATCCCGATACACCACTTGTACCCGATGTTCCAGCAGATCCTGAGATACCGCTTGTACCGGATGTTCCAGAAGAACCACTTGTACCCGATGTTCCGCTTGTTCCAGAAGAGCCGCTTGTTCCGGATGTTCCACTCGATCCAGAAGTACCGGATGAACCGGATGTTCCAGAAGTACCGGAAGAGCCACTTGTACCTGATGTGCCACTTGTACCAGCAGATCCTGATACACCACTTGTGCCGGATGTTCCACTTGATCCTGAACTACCGCTTGTTCCTGACGAACCAGAAGTTCCTGATGTTCCGCTTGTTCCTGAAGTTCCAGCAGATCCTGATATACCACTTGTACCAGATGTACCAGATGAACCAGAAGTTCCACTTGATCCAGAGGATCCTGATGTACCACTTGTTCCTGATGATCCAGAAGTTCCACTTGTTCCAGCAGATCCTGATGTTCCACTTGTTCCTGAACTACCGGATGAACCAGAAGTTCCACTTGTACCTGATGATCCACTTGATCCCGAAGAACCATCAGAACCAGAAATGACCATTAAATCCCAATCAGGATTAATATCAGGAGCTAAACCACCAGCTGGAATACTATATGTAGTAGATATATAAACTCTGTAAGGTGAACCATATCTAACAACATCATTAAAACCATATGGAGTAATATTTATCCAATCACCTAACCAATTTAGACCAGAACCATCAACACCGGAAGTACCGGATGATCCAGAGGTTCCACTTGTTCCAGCAGATCCAGAGGTTCCACTTGTTCCAGCAGATCCGGAAGTACCGGAAGTACCAGCAGATCCGGAAGTACCACTTGTTCCAGCAGATCCGGAAGTACCACTTGTTCCAGCAGATCCAGAGGTTCCACTTGTTCCAGCAGATCCTGATGTACCGGAAGTACCACTTGTTCCAGCAGATCCCGAAGTACCGGATGTTCCTGATGAACCAGAAGTGCCACTTGTTCCAGCAGATCCCGAAGTACCACTTGTTCCAGCAGACCCCGAAGTACCGGATGTTCCTGATGAACCAGAGGTACCGGAAGTACCAGAGGTTCCTGATGTACCACTTGTACCAGCACTTCCAGAACCAGAAGGAATCCAAGCAAAGTTACCATCTCCCGTATTAGAAAGAATATAACCAGCTGTGGCACCACCACTTAATCCAGTATTTAATGAAGAAGCTGTTAAACTATTAGGTAAAACATAAGCAGAATAAGTTACACCACTTTGTGTAAAGCCAATTGTTGAACTATCAGCAAAAGAAACAGTTCCACCACCTAATGTAGAATCTGCTAAAGTTTCACCAATATATCTAAAACCTCTAATATAGAAATCTAATCCTGCTGGATATGTAGCTGAGTTAACAGGAATTGAATTTGGTCCTGAAATTAAATCATTTGCCACAAACAACATACCCATGTCATAGTTGAATACCCAACCCACTTCACCACCAGATTGACCAACTGTAGTAGTTATTTCAACACCACCACTAGCAGGATCACCACTATATAACTTAATTGAATAACCAGTACTAGCGTCACCATTTGCTTTTGGCACTTTTTGTGGTTGAATCCATAAATCCAGTACAGTAGAAGCTCTATTGTTATAAGTTTCGTAAGTAACCCAAGTACTATTATCACCAGATGTAACTTGAGTTAATCTAAATGAGCTAAAAGTACCAGGTGATCTATCTTGTATAATAGAAGGAATTGAAGCCGCAGCAGCTTGAGCCGCGGCTAAATTAGCAGCAGGATTTAATTTAACTTGGTCAAATTGAGTTAAAACTCTATTAGCATTAATAGAGGGGTTAAAAGGAAACTTTGATTCATACCATTGATTACCAGAAGCGGCGTCAATAACGCCACCTGCTTGTACCTTAAAGGTGAGTTTTAGTGCTTCTGCTGTAGTAAATCCCATTAATTATATATTTAATTTATAAAGTATATATTTAATTTAGGATACCATTCCTGTGTCTTCTTGTGAATTATTTTGAATTTCAGGTTCAATTACT
>B570J14230_10000087_pt1 | contig 30326 bp, 28 predicted proteins | sample LakMenepilimnion_3_FD_14230 | JGI IMG/M metagenome (IMG submission 14230) | reverse complement strand
GAGGTGCTCTATAACTCGCAGCTACTATTAATTCGCGGCGCTACCCGTAGAACTGGGCTACGCGGTATCTCACTTAGAGCTATTGGGGCATGGGATTTATCAGCTGCTTATCAAAAGTGGCGTAGCCTCGCTATCTGTGAGTAGCCAGATGGGCGAGCATTCCACCATTCTCCATGTTGATATGGATGCTTTCTATGCCTCAGTTTCAGAGTTGGATTATCCGCAATACAAGGGAAAGCCTTTAGTAGTTGGGGCAGGTGCCAGGGGAGTAGTTCTCTCTGCAAATTATGCTGCTAGAAAATTTGGTATTAAAGCTGCTATGCCAGTATCAAGAGCGCAGCGAATGGCGCCAAGTGCAATCTTTATTCCGCCAGATCATGAGAGATACTCACAGGTCTCTAGAAAAATTATGGAGATATTCTTTGAATTTAGCCCGCATGTTGAGCCGCTCTCCCTAGATGAGGCATTTATCGATGTCACAGGTTCAAGGAAATTATTTGGAAGTGGTCGACAGATTGCAGAGTTGATAAGACAGCGAGTCTTTGCCTCCGAGAAGATCACCTGCTCTGTGGGAATTGCGACAACTAAATTTATTGCCAAATTAGCATCAGGGCGCTGCAAACCAAATGGGATACTTGAAATTGCACATGATCGAGTCTTGACCTTTCTTCATCCACTTCCAGTTTCAGAAATCTGGGGAGTGGGGCCAAAAACTAATGAAGAGCTTCAAGCTCTGGGTCTTAGAACAGTTGCCGATATTGCCAACACCCCACTTGAAACTTTAAAGCGAGCACTTGGTCCAAGTGCTGGAGTATCACTCTATGAACTTGCTTGGGCTAGAGATTATCGAGAAGTAGTTGCAGATGCTCCAGAGAAGAGCATTAGCGCTGCAGAGACCTTTGCCTATGATTTGGAAGATCAAGAGGAGATATTTAGAGAACTTCTGCGATTAACTGAAAGAGCTGCCGCAAGGCTAAGGGCTCGCAGTTTGCGAAGTAAGACAATTGGTTTGAAGGTACGTTTCTCTGACTTTTCTAATCTCACGCGCTCTAAAACTCTCCCACTTTCTATAAGTGGCAGCCATGAAATTTATGAAGTAGTTAAAGACCTCTATCTAGCGCTCAAGATTGCTGGCTCAAGAATTCGACTTCTCGGAGTTTCACTCGAGCAATTAGTTGATCAAAGTGGAGCAGTTGAGCAGTTAGAGCTGGGAGAGCGGGAGGTTGGATGGAGCCAGGCGCAGGTTGCTATCGATCGGGCAATTGCTCGCTTCGGAAGTGGCTCTGTGAAACCGGCACGACTTATTGGAGAGGAAGATGATGAGAGTGAAGATTCATAGCAACTTCTCATCCTTTCGACTTTCCAGATGGGCCCGCCTCTACTATTCTCATGCCTATGCCACTATCTGAGCATGAAAAAAGGCTTCTAGCCGAGATGGAAGAGGCGCTGGCCGCTGATGATCCTCGCCTAATTTCAACTTTTAGCGGCAAGAGCCCTTCAAGGAGCCGGGTTGTAATTGGTTTTGGCCTAATTCTTATAGGCATTTTTATCCTATTTGGCGGCTTAATTTCTCAAGTGCCACTTGTTGGGGTTGCTGGATTTATCGCCTCACTTGTTGGGGCAGTCCTAGCCATCTCAAATCTTGGGGGCCTTATGAATGGGGTCATCTCCAAAGCTCAGAACATTGGGCCTAAGAAAGGGCCAGGTAAGTGGAGCCAAGGCTTTGAGCAGAGATGGGATCGTCGTAATCTTGGTGAATAGTTAATTAGATTTAAGTAGCCCCCACCCGCCTCTGGCGGGTTTTTTTATGCCCAAAAGAGCTTGGTGGAGGAGCCCAATTCCAGGGCAGCTTGCGCGTGGGGAGAGGTGGTTGAAAATGGAGGAAAAGGGAGTAAAGTGGGGAATTAAGCAGGACGGGGGTTCTGCGAGGTAAGTCAAATAGGGGAGGTCAATTCAAGTGTTTCTTGGCACCCATGAACCTCGTCTAGATGAAAAAGGGCGGTTGATTCTTCCCGCCAAATTCCGTGATGAATTGGCATCAGGTTTAGTAATTACTAAAGGACAAGAGCGTTGTTTATTTGTTTTTCCATCTAGTGAATTTGCGCGAATTACAGAGCAGCTAAAACAAGCGCCACTTACTGCAAAAGCAGCTCGCGATTACATGCGCGTGATGTTTGCCGGTGCACATGATGAAATTCCAGATAAGCAAGGTCGCGTAATGATTCCTGCTGGCTTAAGAGAGTATGCAGATTTAGAGAAAGAGTGCGTAGTAATTGGCGCAAATACTCGAGTCGAAATTTGGGATTCCAAGGCGTGGAAGAGCTATCTAAAAGATCGTGAAAAAGGCTTTGCCGATGTTTCCGAGGAGGTATTTCCAGGCCTCTTTTAACAAGGGGCAATAAATAAATAACTCCTCTCTTCTCTGGCCACCGCCGACCTTCAAATAAACGGCGCCCCTTCCCCGGTGCCGTTTATCCCCCGCAATCCGTCGGCCGGCGGTGACCAGAGAAGAGAGTAAGAAAAAAGTAAAAGTAATAACAACGATTAAGAAAAGGAGTTGCAGGGATGAAGCTGGAACACACATCAGTTCTACTAAATCGCTGCATCACTGTTTTATCAACCTCGCTAGAAAATAAAGAGAAGCCAGTATTAGTCGATGCCACCTTAGGTCTAGGCGGTCATTCACTTGCGCTATTAGAGAAGTTTCCAAAGTTAAAGATAATTGGTATTGATAGAGATAAGAGCGCAATTGATAAAGCTAGTCAACGACTCTCTTCCCACTTAGATCGAATCACTATTTTTCATGCTGTTTATGACCAGACCCCAAAACTCCTTGATTCACTTGGGATTTCATCGGTTGATGGAATTCTCTTTGATCTAGGAACTTCATCGATGCAGTTGGATCAATCTGAGCGTGGCTTCTCCTACGCTCAGAGCGCACCACTTGATATGCGTATGGATCAAAGCTGCGGAATTACAGCTCAAGAGGTAATAGATAGCTATTCCAGAGGCGAGTTGATTCGCATTATTCGCAAGTATGGCGAAGAGAAGTTTGCTCAAAGAATTGTCGATAACATCATTGAGGCAAGAGCGAATAATTCAATAAAGAGTACTAGTGATCTTGCAGATTTAATCAAGCGATCTATTCCAGCTCCTGCAAGACGCCTTGGGGGAAATCCTGCTAAGCGAACTTTCCAAGCGCTTCGCATTGAAGTTAATCAAGAGCTAGCAATATTAGAGAGAGCAATTCCTGCCTGCCTAGAGCGTTTAAATATTGGCGGACGTATGGTTGTGATGTCATTTCAATCTTTAGAAGATAAAATTGTTAAGAACTTCTTCACTCAAGCAACAGAGTCAAAGACCCCGCTTGGCCTTCCAGTTGAGATTAAAGCCTTATCTGCAAAATTCTCCCTGGTATTTAATGGAAGTCAGAAAGCTAGCGAAGATGAGATCTCAGATAATTCTCGCGCAAAGTCGGTAAGACTTAGAGCTATCCAACGGGTGGCTGCCTGATGGCTCTCTCAGTTCTTAGCCCAGCCTTTGAGCGCTCAAAGAAATTAGCAATTGAGAAATCATCAAGAGCAATTCTCAAACTCGTTCCAGAGCTTCGCCCAACACCAGGGGCGCAAGCAACAGATCGCCTCTTCTATTCAATAGTTGGGGCGACCTTGGCGCTAGGCCTGCTCGGTCTTTTAGGGGTAAACATTCTTTTAGGAAATGATGCAGTAAGAGTTAGAGAGTTAAAAATTGAAGCAATACTGGTTAATGAAGAGCGCGAGGAAGCGCTTAGGCAAGTAGCTCTACTCTCAACTTCAGAGGCGCTAGCAGAGCGAGCTTTCGCACTTGGCATGATTCCAAGTAAATCACCAACTTTTCTTGATATTTCAGCTCCCGTAGCAGTTGAGCCAGTGAAGGTGGTAAAAGAAAAACCATGAGCCACCATAAGTTAGTTGAGAGAAGAATTAGCTACTTAGTTGCGATCTCACTAGTTATTCTCCTTGCTTTTGCAGTTCGCTTAATTGATATTCAGGGAGTTAGAGCGGCAGGCCTTGCAAATAAAGCTAGTAATGAATTGACTAAAAAGTCAATAATTATGGCTCCTCGGGGAGCAATTACCGATATCAATGGCACTGAATTTGCTAGAAGCGTTAGCGCCTATCGAATCCTGGTTGATCAGGCGATAGTTGATCACCCTAAAGCGCTAGCAGAACTTGCAGCTCCGATATTAGATGTTGATCAGGATTGGCTAAAAGAACAATTAATTGGCGAGAGAAGATATGTTGTAATCAGCCAGGGCGTTAAACCGCGAGTTTGGAGAGAATTAGAAGCGGCAGTTGATTCATATAATGATGAGATTGCAAAGAAAGAAAATGGTCTAGCTAAAAGGCTAATGGGATTTTTTGCTGAGCGGATCTATGTTCGCGAATACCCTGAAGGCGAGCTGGGAGCAGCAGTGATTGGCTTTATTAATAGAGCTGGCAGCGGGGCAGCTGGGCTTGAATACAGCATGAATTCAACTCTGAGCGGAATTGATGGCCATTACACCTATGCCAATGCGGCCGGAACAATAATTCCTGGAACTCAGAAGATAACTACAGAGGCAGTTCGTGGAAATACCGTCAAGTTAACTATTGATAGAGATGTGCAATGGGTAGCACAGGAGGCGATAAGAACCGTTGTTAAAAGCTCTAGAGCGCTATCAGGCACAGTAGTTGTTATGGATCCAGCAACTGGGCAGGTGCTAGCTCATGCGACATATCCTTCATTCACACCCGGTGATACAAAAGATGTAGATCCCTATCGCTGGCAGAACCCCTCAGTCCAAGAAGTCTATGAACCAGGTTCTACTGGAAAAGTAATGACTTTTGCTGCAGCAGTTGAAGAGGGAATGATTTCACCTGAGAGCGTTATGACTATTCCCTGGAAACTAAAACGTTCCAATAAAGTATTTAGTGATCATGATAAGCATCCAACTCAGAGGCTAACTCTCACCGGAGCACTTGCAGAATCAAGTAACACTGGTGCGATAAAGGTTGGGGAGATGCTCTCTAATGACAAGCTTCACTCATATTTAAAGAAGTTTGGCATTGCTGAAAAAGCAAACTCTGGTCTTCCTGGCGAGGAGAGTGGCAAGCTACTTGATGTTAAAGATTGGTCAGGAACTACTGCGCCAACGGTGGCATTTGGTCAGGGTTATTCGCTAACCGCGCTTCAGGCAACATCTGTTTTTGCAACAATTGCCAATGATGGCCTTCGTGTAACGCCAACTGTTATTGCAGGAATTAGCGATGGGGCAGGCAGATATACCCCAGCAAGTCAGCAGAAGTCAGTCAGAGTTGTTAGCGCAGATACTGCCAAAAAGATGCGACTAATGATGGAGAGCGTTGCTAGCGCTAGAGGAACAGCGGCATCAGCAGCTATCGATGGCTATCGCGTAGCTGGAAAGACTGGAACTGCTGAGAGATATAACCCTAAGTGTGGTTGCTATAGCGGATATACCGCTTCATTTATTGGCTTTGCTCCTGCAGATAAACCCGAGTTTGTAGTTTCAGTAACAATCCAAGATCCCAAGGGACTTCATTGGGGTGGCTATTTAGGTGGACCTGTATTTAACAAAGTTATGAGTTTTGTCCTAAAAGATAAAGCAATTCGTCCTACAGCTCCAGCCACTACCACTTATGCTCTTAATGAGAAAGAGTTGAAAGCAAAGATTGAGTTAATGACCGGGGGAGCTCAAGCATCAGGGGCTAAGAGAGTTAAAGCGAGTGAAAATGGCTGAGATGCGACGCTTCGAAGCTAATGTTAAAAGGCTTGGTGATGTCGCATCTTTTCTAGGAATTGAAATTAGTGAAAAGTTTAAATCTCTTGAGATAACTGGTATTTCTAGCTCTTCCAACAAAATCAATGAGGGGGAGCTATTTATAGCACTTGCCGGCGAAAAACATCACGGAGCACAATTTGCTCTAGATGCCAAAAGAGCTGGAGCAACTGCATTACTAACGGATAAAGAGGGCCAAGAAATTGCCTTAGGCAAACTTGGCGATTTCCCAATTCTTACCATCGAAAACCCTAGAAATAAGATTGGATATTTAGCAGATTGGTTTAATCATTCTCCAAGCAGAGCACTTTTTCTAGCAGGAATTACTGGCACCAATGGCAAGACCACAACCTCATTTTTATTAAAGCAGATATGGGAATTTGCCTGGATGGAGGCTGGTCTAATTGGAACTATTGGAATTGAGATTGGCCAGGATAGATTTAGCGCTAGCCACACCACTCCTGAAGCTGATCAACTTCATAATATTCTCTCTATTATGCAAGAAAGACATATTCGCGCAGCAGCTATTGAGGTAAGTAGCCATGCGCTATCTCTTAATCGAGTAGATGGTGCTTACTTCTCTGCCGCCGCTTTTACCAACTTGACTCAAGATCACCTAGATTTTCATGGCGATATGGAGAGTTACTACCAAGCTAAGAAGAAGCTATTTAATGCTCAGAGCTGCCAAGCTGCCTTTATCAATGTTGATGATGCCTATGGAGCGCGGCTTGCAGGTGAGATAGCAATGGTTCCAACGACTATCTCTCGCAGGGATAGTAAAGCCCATTGGTATTTCCAAGAGATTAAGAGCTCATCTAAAGGATATGAAGTTGAGGTGCGAGGTAGAGATGGAATTCTCATCTCAGGTCAACTAAATCTCATAGGTGAACATAATTTAGATAATGCACTAATGGCTATGGCGATAGCTTTTGAAAGTGGTGTTGATCCATTAGTGATTGGAAACTCCCTGATAACTCTTAAGGGAGCTCCAGGGCGCTTGGAGAGTATTGATTGTGGTCAAGAATTCCTAGCCTTAGTTGATTACGCTCACACACCAGATGCTGTTGAGAAAGTTCTTGCAACGCTACGGAAAAATAGCAGCACAAAGATAATTGCAATCCTTGGATGTGGAGGCAATCGCGATAAATCAAAGCGCCCTCTAATGGGCAAAGCTCTTCTTTCTGGAAGTGATATCGCAATATTTACTAGCGATAATCCAAGAGATGAAGATCCTGGGGAGATATTAAAAGAGATGCTTGGCTCTCTTGCAGTTAACTCACCTAGCGCTGTTATCGCAGATCGCCAATCAGCGATTAAGTATGGCGTTGAAAGAGCTGAAGATGGAGATATTTTGGTGGTCTTGGGCAAGGGCCATGAAGTTGGTCAAGAAATTAAGGGAGTTAAACTTCCATTTAGCGATCAAGATGTTTTGCAAAAGTGCATCGAGGCCGAATTGTGATTCAAATGAGCATTGCAGAGATGGCTCAGATCATGGAGGGCAGAGCCAATGGAGATGTTGAGCTATCAAATCAAGCGCAATTTCACTTTGACTCCAGAGAGGTCAAAGCCGGAGATATCTTCTTAGCTTTAAAAGGTGAGAGAGCTGATGGTCACGACTATGTAGCTGATGCGATATCTAGGGGGGCGGTGTTAAGTATTGTCTCTAGAGCGGTATCTAGCCCTCACATTTTGGTTGGTGATGTGTTGGTAGCAATAGCAAAATTAGCTTCTTATGTAAGAGGTGAGTTAAAGGGTTTAAAGGTAATTGGAATCACTGGAAGCCAGGGAAAGACAACAACTAAAGATCTACTCTTTTCTATCCTTAGCAATGAAGGTGAAACTATTGCCTCACTTGCCTCCTTTAATAATGAACTTGGGGTTCCCTTAACTCTGCTGCGCTGCACAGATAAGAGTAAATATTGCATCCTTGAGATGGGCGCTAGAAAGAGCGGAGATATCGCTGCTTTAACATCTCTTGCAAATCCTGATGTTGGCGCAGTGCTAAAGGTAGGAAATGCTCATCTTGGCCAATTTGGTTCTCAAGAAATGATTGCCAAGACCAAGGGTGAGTTAATTGCTGGATTAAAGAGTGGCGCAGTTGCAGTATTAGGAACCTATGACTCCTTTACTCCAGCGATGGCAAGTGCGAAAGGTGTTATGCGAGTGACTTTTGGCGATAGCGCTAAATGTGATATTCGCGCAGCTGATATTGAAGCCAGGGGAGGCTTTGCCCACTTTGATTTAGTGATTGGAAGTGATCGCCATGCAGTGGAGCTACAAATTCTTGGCCTCCATCAGATATCAAATGCCCTCGCAGCAGCAGCGATTGCTAGCTCTCTAGGAGTAAGCGTTAATAGAATTGCATCGGCTCTTTCAAATCATGCCCCACTAAGTAAGTGGCGCATGGAGTTAGATGAGGCAAATGGCTTGACTCTTATCAATGATTCTTACAACGCAAACCCAGAGAGTATGGAGGCAGCTCTTAAGGTTTTATCTCTTCTCGCCCAAGAAAAAGGCGGGCGCGCTTGGGCCTTTCTTGGTCTAATGCATGAGTTGGGAGAGGCCTCAGATCAGATGCATGAAGAAATTGGAGTAATTGCGCAGAATTTGGGAATTGATTATTTGGCCGCTATTAATAGTAAGTCTTATCTAAAGCAGATTAATCCCTCGATAGTTACAGTGCGACATTTCGATAATTGGAAAGAGTCGTCATCGCTATTTTCAGAGTTTAATCCAGGTGATGTAATTCTAGTTAAGGCCTCAAGAGCGGAAGGGCTTGAAGAGTTAGCTAGCGCAATTAAAACCAGTGTCATGATCGAGGCAGAAGGAGAGAGCATATGAGAGGTATTTTAATTTCGGGGGCTACGGCCTTTCTAATTAGCTTCCTTCTTACCCCGGCATTTATCAAGTTCTTATCGCGCAAGGGCTACGGCCAGCAGATAAGAGATGATGGGCCAAAGAGCCATCATATAAAGCGTGGCACGCCAACTATGGGCGGGGTAATTCTGATTCTGGCAGCAATTGCTGGATATTTACTCTCTCATTTATTTACTGGAGCAGCGCTGACAACTTCAGCGGTATTGGTGATTGCTTTGATAGTTTGCCTTGGCCTGATTGGATATTTAGATGATTGGCTAAAGGTAGTAAAGCAGCGCTCACTAGGTTTAAAGGCGAGAGAAAAACTACTCACCCAGGGAATTGTTGCTGGCGGATTTGGTTATTTAGCTACCAGATTTCCTGATGATCTTGGGCTAACTCCAATGTCGCAGTATCTATCAACCGTTAAAGATACTTCGATAAAGCTTGGCATGGTGCTAGTAATTCTTCTAGCAATCTTGATGGTGCTTGGCGCAAGTAATGGAGTTAACTTAACCGATGGTTTAGATGGCTTAGCAACAGGGGCTGCAGTAATGTCATTTCTAGCCTTTGTCTTAATTGGGGTCTGGGAGTTTGGTCAGCGCTGCGAAGTGGTTGGTAGCGGTAATTGTTATAACGTGCGAGATCCACTAGATCTTGCAGTTCTCTCAGCTGCCCTTGCTGGATCTTGCGCAGGTTTTCTCTGGTGGAACGCTTCTCCTGCAAGAATATTTATGGGAGATACCGGATCACTTGCAATAGGTGGCGCCTTAGCTGGCCTTGCTATGACTTTAAGAACTGAGCTTCTACTAATTCCTCTAGGTGGCTTATTTGTGATCATCACTCTCTCGGTGATTATCCAGACTAGCTACTTCAAGTTAAGCGGCGGCAAGAGAGTATTTAAAATGGCGCCTCTACAACACCACTTTGAATTACTGGGTTGGGGCGAGGTCACAATTGTTATTCGCTTCTGGATTATTGCTGGGCTCTCCGTTGCTGCAGGCCTTGGACTCTTTTATGCTCAATGGGTGGTTGCGTGAGTCAGAGTTTTATTGATTCTCTAAGTGGAGCCAGATGCATTCTCTTTGGAGCTGGCGTCACCGGGGCCCCGACATTAAAGTTTTTGAAATCACAGGGAGCAATTGTTGTTTCAGTTGATGAAAAAGTCTTAGGCCCTGAGATAAAGAGTGAGTTAAAGGCTGAGGATTTAGTTGGAGTGAAGTTGGCAGTTGTTTCGCCTGGATGGAGAGTTGATCATCCATTAATTAAGATGGCATTAAGGGCTGGAATTGAATTAATTAGTGAAATTGATCTTGCCTGGAGAGTCAAAGAGCAGATTGCTCCAAATCAGCGCTGGATAGCTCTGACTGGCACAAATGGAAAGACAACCGCTATTCAGATGCTTGAATCAATGCTTATTCAATCTGGAATCAAAGCAAAAGCATGTGGAAATCTTGGGTACACCGCAATTGAGGCGGTAGTTGAATCTGGTGCAGATATTTTGGCCCTTGAACTCTCATCATTTCAATTGGAGTGGAGCAACCTGGCTCACTTTGAGTCAGTGGCAATTTTGAATGTAGCTCAGGACCATATCGATTGGCATGGAAGCTTTGAAAATTACCTTGCTGCTAAGTTAAAAATCGCAGATCTAGCTGATTTAGTTATTCTCAATAGAGATGATCAATACCTAGCCGAGAGCGGAAAGAAGCTCTTAAAGGAGGTTATCTGGATATCGCTCCAAGTTCCAGGTAAAAATGAGATTGGTCTTGTTGAAAATATCATTGTTGACCGAGCTTTTATCGATCGGGACGCTGAGGCTCTATTTGAACTCGGCGATGTCACTCCATCTGTGGGCCATAACGTCTCTAATGCGATGGCTGCTGCAGCCCTTGCCAGAAGTATCGGAGCAAGTCCCAGCGCGATAGCTCAAGGATTAAGAAGCTTTAAGTTAGATCACCATCGACTTGAAGTTGTTCTAACTAGTGGCGGGATAACTTTTATAGATGATTCAAAGGCTACAAATCCTCATGCCGCAATTGCTGCCATTCAATCTCAACTGGAGTCAATCTGGATAGCTGGAGGCCTTGCAAAAGGAGCGGCCATGGATGAGTTAGCTAGGAGATCTAAAGGTCGAATCAAAGCTGCGATATTAATTGGAAGTGATGCCACAACTATTCAAAGTGCGCTACTAAAAGAGAGCCCTAATCTTGCTATCTATATGACAGATTCGAAATTGACGGGAATAGATGTGATGGCTCAGGTGATGGGAATTGTAAAAAATATTGCTGTAAGCGGGGATGTTGTCTTGCTAGCCCCAGCTTGCGCATCAATGGATCAATTCAAGAACTATGCCGATCGCGGCGATATCTTTACCCAAGCGGCAAAGGAGGCATTTGGTGAGTAAATCAAAGCCATTATTTGCCACCCCCGCATCTGCTTATTATTTGATTCTAGGATCTGTAGTGGCCCTATCTTCGCTAGGGCTAGTGATGGTTCTTAGCGCATCATCAGTTAAGTCTTTAAGAGAGTCAGGTAACTCATTTAGTTTTGTTGCCCGACAAGCTCTATTTCTAATTCTGGCAGCAGGACTTGCCTGGGTAGCTATGAAGCTTAGATATGAGCTCTGGAAGCCGATAGCTCAAGTCTCACTAGTTTTTTCCTGCGCACTTCTAATCCTTCCTCAGATTGGTGGAATTGGTAAAACTGTTGGTGGAAATACCAACTGGATTGAAATTGGAAGTTTTACCCTCCAGCCCAGTGAGTTTGCAAAACTCGGTTTAATTCTTTGGTGCGCTCTAAGGCTACGCATTCATGATCAGAGGGCTAGCGAGTCATTGCCAAGCAATCCTGCTCGATTAATTGTTCCTGGTTTTGCCTTGATTATGACTTTAATCATGATTGGCAATGATCTTGGTACGGCGGCAGTGGTATCTGGAATCATCGCGGGAATTCTCTTCATTTCAGGATTACCGCTAAGAGTATTTGGAACTTTAAGCCTTGTAGGCAGCGCAATATTTGCTGCCTTTATTCTGCCAAATGCCAATCGCATGAATCGCTTCTCTGCATTCTTTGATCCATTTGCTGAAGAGAATTATCAAGGCGTTGGTTGGCAGCAAGCTCATAGCATCATGGGACTTGCTTCAGGTGGGGCGCTTGGAACTGGCCTTGGAAGTAGTAAGCAGAAGTGGGGCAGCCTTCCTGAAGTTCATACTGACTTTATATTTGCAGTAATTGGCGAGGAGTTTGGGTTACTAGGAACCCTTGCAACTCTTGGTCTATTTGGAATCTTGATACTTGGAATATTTAAAGTTGCGCTAAATGCACAGAATTCATTTGACCGCTATGTCTGCGCTGGTATTGGATGTTGGATTGCAGTGCAAGTACTTCTTAATATCGGAACAGTAATTAGCGTAATTCCAGTAGTTGGAGTGACTCTGCCGCTAATTTCCTATGGTGGCTCCTCTCTTATCGCCACCTTCATCGCCCTTGGCTTTGTGCTCGGGGTTTTGCGCCGAGACCCTCAGATCGCTTCAGAGATTCGCCAGCGTAAGGCGGCAAGAACTGCGAGAGGATAAAGCCCATGGCGCTTCGGGTGATCTTTGCAGGTGGGGGAAGTGCAGGACATATTGAGCCAGCGCTAGCAGTTGCTGAAGCCCTCCAAGATAGAGACCCGAAAATTTCTTGTGAGTTTCTTGGAGTTTTAGGTGGATTGGAATCTCTGCTGATTCCCAAGAGAGGTTATCGAATCCATTACATTCCAAAGGCTTCATTTCCTAGAAAACTCTCGCATAAGATGATTCTCTTTCCATTTCTCTTGCTTCAAGCAATACTCAAGTCAAGAGCAGTTATTAAGAGAGCTGATTTAGTAATTGGTTTTGGGGGATATGTTTCAACTCCGGCATACCTGGCAGCTTGGAGCCAAAAAGTTCCGATAATGATTCATGAAGCTAATGCAAAACCAGGCCTTGCTAATAGATTAGGTAGGCGCTTTGCAAAAGTTATCGCAGTTAATTTTAAAGGGGTAGCAGAGCAATGGCCAGGTTCAGTCTTAACTGGCATGCCAATTCGCCAATCGTTAAATAATCTTGCAGAGCTAGCCGATAAGTCAGGCTTTAGAGAATTAAATTGCAAGAGCTGGGGATTTGATCCCAATCGCCCAGTTGTTGCAGTATTTGGCGGCTCACTTGGCTCTGCCCATATCAACTCAGTTATCCAGGAGTTTCTCGCCAAATATCAAGACCGATATAAAGAAGTTCAGATTATCCATGCGCTAGGAATTAATAATGAGCTACCAAAAGCAAATAGTAGTTACCTACCCCAGCCCTACTTTCACGATATGGCATCTATCTATGCAAGCGCAGATCTACTAATCACTCGCTCCGGAGCTGTTACCTGCTCAGAGCTAGCATCTCTTGGAAAGTATTCGATACTTATTCCGCTACCTCATGGCAATGGTGAGCAATTTGATAATGCAGCTGCCTTGGTAGCACAAGGCTCTGCCATGATGGTTGCAAATGATGATTTCTCATCAAAGTGGTTAGATCAAAATTTATCTAAGGCTCTTATTAACGCGGCCAACTATCAGCCTAAATCTATTGGTTCTAACTCAAAATCTGCGATGAAAATTGCTGAATTGGCTCAAGCTTTACTCAAAGAGAGGGCAGAGTAAATGAGCGCTCAGATAATTCGTGATTGGAGTAGGGCACGGGTCCACTTTGTTGGTATCGGTGGCTCTGGAATGAGTGGGATTGCAAGGATTATGGCTTCACGAGGCGCTCAAGTTTCAGGCTCTGATTTAAATGACTCATCAACTCTTAACGGACTTAGAAGTCTTGGAGCAAAGATTTATATTGGCCATAGCCTAGATAATCTTGGTAGCCCAGATTTAGTGATTAAATCAAGTGCTATTCCTGCAAATAATTCAGAGCTTGAAGAGGCGCATAGAAAAGGAATTACAGTACTGGAGCGGGCAGCAGCGCTTGCTGAGTTAATGATCGGCACCCGCTCTGTAGCTGTTGCTGGAACCCATGGAAAGACGACAACTACCTCAATGTTAACTGTGGCGCTTCAACATGTAGGCCTTGATCCATCCTTTGCAATTGGCGCAACTGTTAGTAACTCTGGAACTAATGCTCATCAAGGCTCTGGAAATACTTTTATAGTTGAAGCCGATGAGTCAGATGGCTCTTTTACTGCTTATAAACCACTTGGCGCAATAATTACCAATATTGAATTAGATCATGTAGATAACTTTGCAACCCTTGCCCAGATAGATCAGATATTTGATGATTTTGCCGCCACCATTAGAGCAGAGGGCTTCTTGGTGATCTGTAGCGATGATCCTGGAGCGCTTCGCTTAATGGCGAGAATAAAAGAGAAGAACCTTCCAATTTCGATTACTACCTATGGAATAGATAGTCAGGCAGATCTTCGCCTTGATCGAATTCACCTCCAGCCAAAGAGCGCTGAGGCCAGAGTCAGTTATAAGGGTCGAGTATTAGCAGTGATGGAACTTGCCATTACTGGCCGTCACAATCTTTTAAATGCCGCAGCCGCTCTTCTAGCAGGACTTGAACTTGGAGCAAATGCCAACGATCTAATCAAGGGCTTATCGCTATTTAGCGGAGCTAGAAGACGCTTTGAAATTAAAGGAATCTCGAAGGGGATAACAGTTATTGATGATTATGGCCATCATCCAACTGAGGTGAAAGCAACCCTTGAGAGCGCAGAAATCTATGCTCAAGGCGGTCGAGTTATCACAGTTTTTCAGCCTCATAGATACTCAAGAACTCAAGTATTTGCTAGTGAATTTGCTAAAGCCCTCTCAGCATCTGATTACACCTATTTACTTGAGATCTATCCAGCAAGTGAGCAAGAGATTGCAGGTGTTAGTTCACTTCTTATCTCTAAGGAGATGGATAGCGCAATTCATAGCTATCAACCATCTATGCCAGAGGTTATTGAATCAGTTGCAAAGATGGCAAAGAGTGGAGATGTAATTCTCACACTTGGAGCCGGAGATGTTAGCTCACTGGGTAAATTGATTTTAGAGGCAATCGAATCCTAATTGCATGAGATTACATCCAAGGCTAATCCTTCTAATATCAATTATTATTACCGCAGCGCTTGCTTATCTCTTAGGCTTTAGCCAGGTCTTTGTTGTCAAAGAGATAAAGATAGATATTAAAGATAAGAAGATTGCTAGAGAGGTAGAGGCGAAATTAGCTCAAGCACCTTCTGTAGTTAAACTTGGCGATCAGATTGCAAGAGTTGATCGTCGTGAAATTGCCAATCGACTCCGCCAATTTGCCTGGGTTGAAAATATTGAATTAGATCGCAATCTAATTAATGGCAAGCTACTTATAAAAATTCTCTCTAGAACTCCGATAGCCCGCCTCACCTCAACCTCAAGTCCACAGGGCGCAAGTATTGGGTTTATGGGCGATGATCTTGATTACTTCTATCTTCCAAGACAGGCTATTGATCAGGCGATCAGCTCTGGAGATAAGAGTTGGCAGCAGATACCTGAGCTAACTCTGCCTGCCGGGTCAGCAGATGAGGCTAATAAAGAATTAAAGGCTGGGGCTAGAGAGTTATTAGAGCTATTTAGCCAAGATCTTGCGGCGAGAGGATTTGAAATAAAACGAGTTAGCGCCAGAGATAACGCGAGCTTCATCACCTCTGCCAACTATTTTGGGCGCAGGATTGAAATCTCCTGGGGCAGCATCAATGATCTTGGGGTAAAAGTTGAAGTATTAGAGCGTTTATTGGCGCAAGATGAGAATAAAAAAGTTCGAAGAATCAATCTAATTGATCCATTAAAACCAACAGTTCGATAGAAAAGTATTTCCTTAACTAATCGTGTCGGTCTTTGCCAGAGGAGCGCTGCGCAACTAGTTTTGCGCGTATAGTAAACAGAAACTCTAAGTCTAAAGTTGAGAATTAGGGTTTGGAGAGAGGCGAAAAAAGTGGCAACACCACAGAATTATTTAGCAGTCATCAAAGTAGTTGGTATTGGTGGCGGCGGAGTTAATGCAGTTAATCGCATGATCGATGCAGGGTTAAAAGGCGTTGAGTTCATTGCAATTAATACTGATGCTCAAGCTCTTCTGATGAGTGATGCTGATGTGAAATTAGATATTGGTCGTAAATTAACTCGTGGTCTTGGCGCAGGAGCTGCGCCAGAGATTGGTAAGCAAGCAGCAATTGATCACACTGAAGAAATTGAAGAGGTACTTCGCGGCTCAGATATGGTTTTTGTTACTGCAGGAGAGGGCGGCGGAACTGGAACTGGTGGCGCGCCAATTATTGCAAAGATTGCTAAAGATGCAGGAGCGCTAACAGTTGGCGTAGTTACTCGGCCATTTAGTTTTGAAGGTAAGCGCCGCGCGATGCAGGCAGATGAAGGAATTGAAAACTTAAGAAAAGAAGTTGACACACTTATTGTTATTCCAAATGATCGCCTACTTTCAATCTCTGATCGCTCTATCTCAGCGCCTGAGGCTTTTAAGACAGCAGATCAAGTACTACTCTCTGGAGTCCAAGGAATTACCGATTTAATTACAACGCCAGGTTTAATTAATCTCGACTTTGCTGATGTAAAGAGCGTTATGGATGGAGCAGGTTCGGCTCTTATGGGAATTGGATCTGCAAGAGGTGAGGCAAGAGCGACTAGAGCAGCCGAGCTTGCAATTTCGTCACCGCTTCTTGAGGCATCAATTGATGGAGCCCATGGCGTACTGCTCTCAATCGCTGGTGGATCAGATCTAGGTTTATTTGAAATTAGTGAGGCGGCAGAGTTAGTTGCTAAATGCGCTCACCCTGATGCCAATATCATCTTTGGAACTGTCATCGATGACGCTCTAGGCGATGAGGTAAGAGTTACCGTTATTGCTGCTGGCTTTGATGGGGGAGCGCCAAAGAGGCTCTCAGTTCCAGTGATCTCAACGGCTGCCTTAAATGGTCAAGCAGATCCAATCGCTGCAAATGATCCAATAGCTGTTGCAATGGATACACCAGTAACTCCAAGAAGAAAGATTACATTTGAGGAGTTAGTGGCTGAAGATGAGATTGATATCCCTGATTTCATGAAGTAGTAAGTAGCCAAATGTCGAGGTCGCTATTTACCTCGCGCCATGGCGGCTTTAGCAGAAATGAATATGAGAGTTTTAATCTAGCAAAGCATGTTGGCGATGATGCAGGGGTAGTTGAGAGCAATCGTGAGCTGCTTGCAAAAGAGCTAGGAATTGATCGAAGTAACTTATTTTTTATCAATCAGGTCCATGGCTCAAGAGTTGTTGAGATTGATGAGAGCTCTTCTTATCTACAAGAGCTAGATGCTGATGCCTTATTTACTAGAAGAAGCGGGGTAGCACTCGCCGTTTTAACTGCAGATTGCATACCACTACTTCTCTCATCGCCATCAGCTATCGCTGCAGTGCATATCGGNAGAAAAGGACTTATCGCAGGAGTACTTGAGGCAACTTTAGAGAAATTTGAAAGCTATGGGATTGCTTCAAATCAGATCAGNGCATCTCTTGGAGCATCAATCTGTGGGAACTGTTATCAAGTNAGCCTTGAGATATATCGCCAAGTTGTGGGTCAGATAGAGCAATGTGCAACAGATGAGAGCAGGAGATGCCTTGATTTAGAGGCTGGAGTAATCTCTATACTTAAAGACAGAGCAATTACCTGGAGTTCTCANGGTGAGTGCAGTAAACATAGCCCGGGTTATTTCTCCTTTCGTCGTGATAACAAAACTGGAAGGCAGGCGGGGGTGATTATTAGATGAGCGCTAGGCAGATCCAAATAGAGAGCGCTCTAAATAAAGTTCGCGCCGAGCTAAAACCAGGGGTTGAATTAATCGCAGTTACTAAGAATTTCCCAATTAGCGATCTGGAGATTCTCTATTCTCTAGGCGAGCGTCAATTTGGAGAGAATCGAGAGAATGAATTAAGCCTAAAGGCAGAGGCTCTGCCTAAGGATATTAATTGGCATTTTCAAGGAACTCTGCAGAGCAATAAATTAAGAGCGATAGTTTCAGTAGCGAGCTATATCCACTCACTTGATGAGCTTCGCCACGCATCTAAGATCTCAGAGCTAGCCCTTGAAATGGGCAAGAAACAGAGCTGCTTTATTCAAGTGAATTTGGATCCAGATGAGATAGCCAACCAAGAAAGTAATCGAAGTGGGATAAAACCAGCGCAATTTATAGCCTTTGCCGAGAGCCTTCTAGAGCTTTCTGGAGTAGAAATTGTTGGAGTTATGGGGGTTGCTCCTTTAAATAATGATCCCAGGCCAGGCTTTGAGACCCTTAGAAATTTGAAGGAAGAACTATTGAAAATGGCTCCAGGAGCTGGCTTTATCTCGTCGGGAATGAGTGGGGATTATCAGATTGCGATGGAATATGGCGCGACACATATCAGGCTTGGTAGCTCAATCCTCGGACAGAGATAGATAGGCGAGTAAAATTTTGGTATGTCTAATGCCTTGAGAAAAATGACCAACTATCTCGGTCTAACCGAAGATGACGTATCTAGCGAAGTTGCATCACCAAGAAGCAGAGTGGCCCCAGTAAAGCGTGAGAGCAAATCACTAACTGTTGCTTCCTCTATGCCAACTCTTTCAAAGAGCACAGATGCTGCTCCAATTGATCGCATCGTGACTATTACTCCACGGTTTTATAGTGAGGCTCGAGCAATTGGTGAGTATTACCGTGAGGGAAATCCAGTAATTATGAACCTTAGCGATATGGAAGAGTCAGAGCGCAAGAGATTAGTTGACTTTGCATCTGGTTTAGTTTTTGGTCATGCTGGAACTATTGAGCGCGTAACCTCGAAGGTCTTTCTTCTCTCGCCACCAAATGTGATGGTCAGTTCAGAGGATAAGACGGCAGCAGCTAACGCGAGTCTCTTTAACCAGAGTTGATTTAAAACCGCTGTGATAAATATCAGCAGCTGGATTGTCCTTGCTCTAAACCTTTTCCTCTTTGCCCTATTTGCTCGTCTAATTCTTGATTATGTAAGAATGTTTCGTCCCGGCTGGCGTCCAGCGGGAATCATTCTTCCAGTTGCTGAAATTATCTACATGATTACTGATAAGCCGCTCGGTTTTATTCGCAGGTTCATCCCGCCGCTTCGAATGGGACCTGTGGCACTTGATCTCTCATTTATTGTTCTATTCTTTGGAACAAAAATTCTTATTGCTTTTATTCGATAAAACTTCTCTTTTAAAGGGAAACTTCTCAAGAACCTAACTCCTGACCTAGACTCAAGGTTATGGAACGCAGCCAAGCCCAAGCATTAGATGCTCAAGATGAGTTAGGTAAGTATCGAAATCAATTTGTAATTACTGACCCTAATACTTGTTATCTAGATGGCAATTCTCTAGGTCGCCTGCCTCATGCCACAGTCAAAGCCATTAGCGACTTTCTAACCCAAGAGTGGGGGCCAAAGGTTGTGACTGGTTGGGAGGATTGGATTGATGAAGCTCAAAGAGTTGGAGATCTGATTGGCAGAAGCGCACTTGGAGCAGGGGCAGGACAGGTATTAGCCTGCGATACAACTTCAGTAAATCTCTATCAATTAGCGCTAGCGGCCATTAAGGCAAGGCCGGGTAGAAAAACCATAATTATTGATGCAGCTAATTTCCCAACTGATCGCTACATCATGCAAGGAATTGCCAAGAGTCTAGGTTTAAACTAATCACTATTGATAATGAAGATGGCGCTATTAGCGAGAATGAATTGATAACTCCAGAGCTACTTAAAACTTACTTATCAGATGATGTGGCCCTAGTTTCACTTCAAGTTGTGCAATATAGATCAGGGGCGAGGCAGGATATAAAGGCTCTTACTGAATTAGTAAAGAGTTATGGGGCATTAATGCTCTGGGATGCCGCTCACGCAGTGGGATCTGTAGTTCTTGATTTTGATAAGAATGGCGTAGATCTTGCAGTTGGATGTACATATAAATATGGAAACTCAGGCCCTGGCGCTCCAGCCTGGTTATATGTTTCAAAAGATATTCAAAGAGAGTTACAAGTTCCAATACAAGGATGGTTTGCCCAACGCGATCAATTTGCTATGGGTGATAATTTTGAAAAGGTTGAGGGGATTAGAGGTTTTCAAATAGCAAGCCCTTCGCTAATGGGTCTGCGCTGTGTTAAAAGTGCATTTGAAATGATTGAAGAGGCTGGAATCTCAAGAATTGAAAGAAAAGCGGGCCAAGGAACTCAAATGATGATTGAGCTCTTCGACAAATGGTTATCACCTCTCGGATTTACGTTAAATACGCCAAGAGGCGCAGGTAATCGTGGGGGTCATATCTCTCTCTGCCATCCAGAGGCAAGCAAGATAGCTATTGCGCTGCGAAAATATGCCAATGTATTCCTGATTATCGCGCTCCAAACTCGATCAGAGTTGCCATCTCTCCTCTAGTTAACTCCTATGTAGAAATTTATGATGGATTTCAAAGAATTAGAGATCTAGTAAGCACCCGTCAATATGAAAAAATTGATGATGGTCAGGTCCGAGTTACATGAGTCAAAACAATGATGCTGCCCTTACCTATAGCTCTTACTTAAAAGTTGATGAACTTCTAGAGCTCCAACAGCCTCTCTCAGAGGGCCCAGAACATGATGAGCTTCTCTTCATTGTTATTCATCAAACCTATGAACTCTGGTTTAAGGAATTGATGCATGAATTTCTCGCTGCCCAGAAAAGTCTTGAATCAGGTGATACTCACTACTCGTTATCAATTCTGGGTCGAATTAGAACTATTATGAAAATCTGCGTTGCCCAGATCGACATTCTTGAGACGATGACCCCGCTGCAGTTCAATTCTTTCCGTGATCGCCTTGGAGCCTCCAGTGGTTTTCAATCGGCGCAGTTTCGCCAAATCGAAGCAATTCTTGGAAGACGTGATCCAAAGGCTGCAGCGCATTTACTTCCTGCAGATAAGAAGCGAGTTGAGGATTTGATGAGTTCGCCATCTCTATGGGATAGCGCACTTAAGTATGTAGATAGCAGAGGATTTAAGATTGCAAAAGAAATCCTTAATCGCGATTTCACCTTGGCCTATCAACCAGAGGAGAGTGTTCAAGAGGCTCTCCTTGACCTTCATAGAAAAGATCCCGAAGGATCTCTAATCTGCGAGCGCTTAGTTGATATCGATGAAGGATTACAAGAGTGGCGTTATCGCCATGTAAAAATGGTGGAGAGAACTATTGGACATAAGAGCGGAACCGGTGGTTCAAGTGGCGCGACTTATCTTGCTTCAACTCTATTTAACCCAATATTTCCTGATCTCTGGCAGATTAGAAGTAAGTTCTAAGCCTTATTTAGCTTGAGGTGAAGACCGAGCTCTTGCTCACCTGGTTTTAGATTTAAATCTCGCTCAAATGAGAGAGCAAGTACTTCCTCGCTTATCCAGGCAGCTCCATCTTCTATTGCCTTTGAAGATTGCTCATCAGAGTTCCATTTAACATGGATGCGATCACTAACATCAAAGCCTGATGCTTTTCTCTCATCTTGAATGGCTCGAATCGCCTCCCTGACAATGCCTTTTGCGATCAACTCACCTGTTAGGTTTAAATCAAGAGCAACGCTCTCTCCAGAGTGAGAGGCAACGGCCCATCCAGTTCTTGGGGTCTCAGTAATTACCAGATCATCTTCAGTAATTTCTGCAGATTTCAAACCATAGGTGATTTGAGCTTTGCCATCACTTCTTACTTGGTTGACTAATTCTTGGGCATTTGTTGCAGTAATAGCCTTTGATATCTCTTGAACATCACCACCAAATTTTGCTCCAAGGGATCTGAAGTTAGCCTTAATTGAGATATCTACTAGATCTGCTCCAGCACTTGCAAGATCATCTAGTGACTCAACATTTAACTCATCTGAGATCTGTTCACGCAATTCAGTAGATAGTAACTTCCAACCAGGGGCTGCAATTAGCGCCCGTGATAGTGGCTGGCGAATCTTGACTCCTGATTGCGCTCTTGATGCTCGCCCGAGCTCGACTAGTCTTCTAGTCAGAGCTACTGATTTTGATAGCTCCTTATCAATTACTGAAGTATCACTAATTGGAAAATCGGCTAGATGAACCGAGATAGGGCCATCTTTTTCAACGATGCGAATCAATTTTTGCCAGACATGTTCGGTAATAAATGGAACCATTGGAGCCATAAGCAGCGTAACATTTTTAAGGCAGTGATGCAGCGTTGAAAGAGCTGCGCTATCGCCATCCCAGAATCTTCTTCTTGATCTTCTTACATACCAATTTGATAAGTCGTCGATAAATGTGGCAAGGGCAGATCCAGCTAACTGTGAATCAAAATCGCTTAGAGCTTGATCTACTGTTGCAATTAATTGATTCAATTCACTCAAAATCCAACGATCCATCGTTGAGAGCTCGCTAGTTTTAGTAATGGGGGAGGGCGAGTAATTGGCAGCTGAGGCGTAGAGAGTTAGAAATGAAACTGTGTTCCAATAGGTAAGTAGAGTCTTTCTAACTACCTCAGAGATTGCATCGTGGCCAACTCGTCTAGCGCTCCAGGGAGAACCAGCAGCGAGCATGTACCAACGCACTGCATCTGCGCCATGCTTATCCATAAGAGCCATTGGCTCTAACACATTTCCTAGATGTTTACTCATCTTTCGTCCATCTTTATCCAAGATGTGGCCAAGGCAGAGCACGGTTTTATATGAAGATTTATCAAATACTAAAGTGCCAATTGCCATCAAGGTATAGAACCAGCCACGGGTTTGATCAATTGCTTCGCAGATAAAGTCAGCTGGATAAGCCTCTTTGAACTTCTCCTCTGAACCTTGCTTATGGGGATAGCCCCATTGCGCAAAGGGCATAGCACCTGAGTCATACCAACAATCAATAACTTCTGGGGTTCGCACCATCTGCGATGAACAGCTAAGACAGCTAAAAACAATCTCATCAACAAAGGGGCGATGGAGTTCAAGATCAGTTAAATCTTTGCCATAACGGCTCTGCAGTTGGGCCTTTGAGGCAAAGGCTTCCTCATGTTTATTCTCGCATCTCCAAATTGGAAGGGGAGTGCCCCAATAGCGATTTCGCGAGAGAGCCCAATCGATATTGTTATTTAGCCAATCGCCATAACGACCATTTTTGATGGTCTCTGGATGCCAATCGGTAGCAGCATTTTCTCGAAGTAAAGCATCTTTGATTTTTGTGGTTCTTATGTACCAAGAGGGTTGAGCGTAATAGATAAGGGGAGTGTGACATCTCCAGCAATGTGGATAGGAGTGCTCATATTGTTGGTGTTTATAAAGCGCTCCAGATTTCTTTAGCTCTTTAATTAGGATCTTATCTGCTTGCTTAAAGAACATTCCTCCAACTGTTGCAATGCCTGCTTCAAATTCACCATTTGGAGCAATTGGATTTACAACTGGCAGGCCATATTTGCGGCAGGTTTGCAAGTCATCTGCGCCAAAGGCTGGGGCTTGATGGACTAATCCAGTGCCATCTTCGGTGGTTACATAATCTGCCAGAACCACATAGTGAGCATCAGGAATATCAATAAAGTTAAAGGGAGGTTGATATTTAATCTTCTCTAATTGACTTCCCTTCAACTCTCTTAGAATTTCATAGTTGCTACCTACGAGCTCAACTAAATTCTTTGCTATCACTAATACTTCAGAGCTAACTTCTTTCTCAGGATCAGCTTTTGTTCTAACTACCAAGTAATCAACATCTGGGTTTACTGCAATTGCAGTATTTGATACCAAGGTCCAAGGCGTTGTGGTCCAAACTAGAAGGGATGCGCCAAGTTCTTTTAGCTCTCCATCTGTGATTGGAAAGCGGAGATAAACACTTGGGTCAGTCACGCTCTCATAGCCTTGAGCTAGCTCATGATCCGATAGACCGGTGCCACATCTTGGGCAATATGGAGCTACGCGATAATCCTGAACTAATAGACCTTTACTATGAATCTGAGCAAGTGACCACCAGACGCTTTCAATATATTCATTAGACATCGTCCAATAGGCCTGATCAAAATCAACCCAGAAACCCATCCGCTCAGTCATCTCAGTAAATGCGCCCACATGTCTCTGCACCGATTGACGACACTTTTCATTAAAGGCAGCAATTCCAAATTTTTCGATATCGCCTTTGCCAGAAAATCCCAACTCTTTCTCAACTGCAATCTCAACCGGAAGGCCATGGCAATCCCAACCTGCTTTACGGATTACATATTTACCTTTCATGGTTTGATAGCGAGGAAATACATCCTTAAAAACTCTAGCTTCAATATGGTGAGTTCCTGGCAGCCCATTTGCAGTTGGCGGCCCTTCATAAAAAGTCCAGCTCTGACCACCTTGGCGCATTTGGACGCTGCTATGGAAAATATCTTGGGTTTGCCAGAAATCTAAAACTTCATGTTCTACTTTTGGAAGATCGATTGAGGCAGATAGCGGGAGATAAGGCGAATTACTTGCCACTGAAAAACCCCCTCGAAATTCGAATAAAACGCTCTTCGATCTCTTGGAGGGGCGATCTTGCGACCGCGGTACCACCCACCTTGCAGCTTTCTGCTGCCGCTTTTTTAAAAAAAACTTACTGCTGGTTCTAGATGAGCTCTTGACTCACTTCTTCCAACTCGCTCACAGGTGATTGCCTGGTCATCGCGATAACTGATGTAAGCGCGCTCATTCTAGCCTATAGCGGGGCGAGTGGCATTTAAATCAATAAACCTTTAGCCTTCGCCGTTGTGGCATTAAAAAAGAAAGTCCGCTCAGCGGTTGCGAAGTTTAAGAAGAAATCTAGCCCAGCGAAGGCAAAACCTAAGGCCAAGAGCGTTAAGCCAAAGGCTAAAAAAGCTCCAGTTAAAAAAAATTGCAGCTAAGAATGCTCCCGCGAAAAAAGCGCCAGTAAAGAAAGCGCCAGTTCGCCCAACTCTTGCTAAGAAGGCGCCTTTAAAGAAAGCCCCTGCCCAGATTATGAAGGGTGCGCATAAGACTGCTCTTACCAGCAGCACTGCAAAAGGTGGAGCAACAACAATTTCAGTTTATAAACCAGAGATAGAGGCAAGTGATCTTGTAGTTGTTCCAGAAAAACGTTTAGTAATGCCTCCGCCAATTAGNACNCCAAAGTTAGGCAAAGAAAGCTCCAGCGCTTAAGCCAGTGAAGGCAGCGCCTTCGCCCTTCGTTCTTGATGGCGAAGAATCTTGGAGCGCTACTGAGATGAAAGCGATTAAATCTGAACTTTCGAAAGATTTAGCAAGGTTGCAAAAAGAACTTGCAGCAATTGAAAGTGAAATGGATGATCTAATTGAAGCTTCAGGAGTTGGGGCTGGCGATGATCAAGCTGATGCTGGCGCCAAGACATTTGAACGCGAACATGAGATATCGCTGGTCTATAACGCCAGAGATATGGTTCTTCAGACTGAGAGAGCGTTAGAGCGAATTGAAACAAAAACTTATGGGCGATGTGAGGATTGTGAAAGTGCGATTGGAAAAGCCCGTCTCCAAGTTTTCCCTCGGGCCACTCTTTGCATGTTATGCAAACAGAAGGAAGAGCGCCGATAAGGTCGTCGGGTGCTAATCGCGCGCGACGACTCTTTATAGCAATTACAGTAGTAATTTTTGCACTCGACCTAATTAGTAAGAATTGGGCTCTCTCCTATCTTCAATACCGAGAGCCAGTAAAGCTCATAGGAGACTTTCTTCAATTAACTTTTGCAACAAATCCAGGTGCTGCTTTTAATTTAATTGCTGATGCCACCTTAATTCTGAGCTCATTAAAACTCTGTGTAGCCGCCTTCATTCTCTATTTCATTGGCAGAGTTACTAATGGGTCTTGGGCAATTGCCTTAGGCCTACTACTTGGCGGAGTTCTTGGAAATTTGATGGATCGAGCCTTTAGGCCGCCGGGGCCATGGAGAGGCGAAGTTATTGATTGGATAGAGCTACCTAATTGGCCAGTATTTAACATTGCTGATTCAGCGATTGTTACTTCAGCGATTTTAATGAGCCTTCTAGCAATTCGAAATATTGAGCCATATAAGAAGGTTATTTAATGGAGCGCGAGAAGAGAGCGATTCAGATAGATCAAGCTCAAGATGGCCAGAGAGTTGATACAGCTTTAGCAAAAGTTTTAGAGCTATCTAGAAGCGTTGTGGCTGACCTACTAAATGCTGGAGATGTTTTGCAGGGAAAGAAACCACTTTCAAAATCAGATCGGGTTAGCGCGGGAGATCGATTAACTGTCTTAATGCCAGCTATCTATGATCCACTGGAGTTAAAAGAAACCCCAATTGATACTCTTGAAATTGTTTATGACGATGATGATGTTGTCGTAGTTAATAAACCAGTAGGTTGCGCTGCGCATGCAAGTCCGGGCTGGATGGGGCCAACTGTTGTCGGCGCACTTCTTGCCAGGGGTTATCGAATCTCAACAACTGGCCCCCAAGAGCGTCAGGGAATTGTGCAGAGGCTAGATGCCGGAACTTCTGGACTAATGCTCTTGGCAAAGCATGAGCGCTCCTACATTTCTATGAAGAATCAATTTAGAAATCGCAGTATCGAAAAGGTTTATCGCACACTCATTCAGGGACATATTGATCCAGTTGAGGGAAGTATTGATGCTCCAATTGGTCGCCACCCAAGAGAGGATTATCGTTTCGCTGTCGTTGCTGATGGCAAGGCGAGCATTACCCACTATGAATTAATTGAGTATTACCAAGGAGCATCTCTGTTAAAAGTAGTTTTAGAAACTGGAAGAACTCACCAGATTCGAGTTCATTTCAATGCCCTGCGCCATCCTTTAGTTGGCGACCTTGCCTATGGAGGAGATCCTGTCCTTGCTGCACGCCTAGAGCTAAAGAGACCTTGGCTACACGCAATGGAGCTATCTTTTAATCAACCCTCAAGTGATCAGCGAATCACCCTAAATGCCCCACTGCCTGATGATCTAACGCGCGCCCTTGCGTTGCTTGCCGTCAAGTGAGAGCAAGAGAGTAATCTGCCCGACCGTGAGCCAGGGTTTTGTCCATCTACATGTCCATACTGAGTATTCGATGCTCGATGGAGCAGCTCGCGTTGAAAAATTAGCTGAAGAAGTAGCCCGCTCTGGCGATGGCGCAATCGCTATGACTGATCATGGAAATGTTTTTGGCGCTTTTGATTTCTATAAAACTATGAAGAGCGCAGGGGTTAAACCCATCATTGGAATAGAGGCCTATGTAGCTCCAGAGTCAAGGTTTGAAAAAAAGCGAGTCAAGTGGGCTGAGGGCGGAGAAGATGATGTCTCAGGAGGTGGGGCCTATACCCATATGACGCTCTGGGCTGAAAATAATGTTGGCCTTGCTAATTTATTTCGCCTTTCTTCCCTTGCATCGCTAGAAGGTTTTTACTACAAACCAAGAATGGATCGCGAGTTGCTCTCGCAATATGGCCAAGGATTAATTGCAACAACAGGCTGCGCGGCAGGAGAGATTCAAACTCGCATCAGAATGGGGGCATATAACGAAGCCCGGGCGGCTGCAGCAAATTACCGCGATATTTTTGGAGCAGATAATTACTTTGTTGAAATTATGGATCATGACATTGAAATTGAAAGACGTGTTAAAGATGATTTAATAAAGCTCTCAAAAGAACTAGGGCTTCCACTCGTTGCAACAAACGATCTTCACTACACCTATGCCGATGATGCTAAACATCACGAAGCACTTCTCTGTATTCAATCAGGAACAACTCTGGCTGATCCAAAGAGATTTAAATTTGAAGGTAAAGAGTATTACCTAAAAGATGCAGCAACGATGCGCCGTATCTTTAAAGACCTTGAAATTGCCTGCGATAACACTCTTGCAATCGCCGAGCGCTGCAATATAACGATGCGCGAGAATGAAAATTTGCTCCCTCAATTTGCAGTTCCTGAAGGCGAGAGTGAGAACTCTTGGCTAATTAAAGAAGGTGAACGAGGCTTATTAGAGAAATTTGGCGCAAAGAGCATGGATGAGATTGCACCTCAGTATCAGGCGCGACTTCATTTTGAATTAGATGTTATGACCAAAATGGGATTTGCAGGTTACTTCTTAGTTGTTGCAGACCTTGTAGCTCAAGCCAAGAGAGAGGGAATTCGTGTTGGTCCTGGGAGAGGCTCTGCCGCTGGATCTCTTGTTTCATACTCTTTAGGAATTACCGGACTTGATCCAATTAAACATGGATTGCTCTTTGAGCGTTTCTTAAATCCAGACCGCATATCGATGCCTGATATTGACTTGGACTTTGATGAGCGTAGACGCTCAGAGATGATCAGATATGCCACCAATAAATATGGCGATGATCGAGTTGCTCAGATTATTACCTATGGAACTATTAAATCTAAAGCTGCGATTAAAGATGCTGCCAGAGTTTTGGGCTATCCATACGCGCTAGGTGAGCGATTAACTAAGGCTCTACCTCCTTCGATTATGGGTAAAGATATTTCACTTCAAGGGGTATTTGATAAAGAAAATGAGCGCTTTGGCGAAGCACAAGAATTTAGAAATATCTATGAGAGCGATCCTGATTCCAAAACTATCGTTGATATGGCCAAGGGACTTGAAGGACTCAAGCGACAATGGTCAGTTCATGCTGCCGGGGTGATTCTTAGTAGAGAGCCTTTGATAGATGTCATTCCGATCCATCGAAGAGAGGCTGATGGATCAATTATTACTCAATTTGATATGGGCGCATGCGAAGCAACAGGGCTATTAAAGATGGACTTTCTCGGACTTCGTAATCTCTCAGTTCTAGATGACTGTCTAGAAAATATCAAGAGCAACCAGGCAAAGACAATTGTTCTAGAGTCTTTAGAACTTTCAGATAAAAAGACATTCGAATTACTCTCAAGAGGTGAGACTCTAGGAGTATTCCAATTAGATAGCGCTCCAATTCGAGCTCTACTTAGATCAATGGCGCCAGATTCATTTGAAGATATTTCAGCTGTTATCGCTCTTTATCGCCCTGGCCCTATGGGAGTTAATGCTCATAATGATTATGCAGATCGCAAGAATAAACGTAAGAGAATTGAACCGATTCATCCTGAGTTAAGTGCAGCACTTGATGAGATTCTGGCAGATACTTATGGACTTATTGTTTATCAAGAACAAGTTATGGCAATTGCACAGAAACTTGCTGGTTTCTCTCTAGGTCGAGCAGATTTACTACGTAAAGCTATGGGCAAGAAGAATAAAGAGATTCTTGATAAAGAGTATGTTCACTTCGAAGAGGGCATGCGTAACAATGGATTCTCAAGTATTGCTATCGAAGAGCTATGGAAGACGCTGATTCCATTCTCTGATTACGCCTTTAATCGAGCACATAGCGCAGGCTATGGCGTTCTCTCATTCTGGACCGCCTATCTAAAGGCCAATTATCCAACTGAGTACATGGCAGCGCTACTTACTAGCGTCAGGGATGATAAAGATAAGTCAGCGCTTTACTTAAATGAATCTCGCCGAATGGGAATTAAGGTTCTGCCTCCTGATGTTAATTTCTCAAATGCGGAGTACACCCCAGGCGGTAATGACATTCGATTTGGTCTTACTGCCATTAGAAACATTGGGGAAAATGTTGTCGCATCGATTGTCAAAAATCGAAACGAGAAAGGTAAGTACACCTCCTTTAGCGATTTTCTAGCCAAAGTTGATCAAACGGTCTGTAATAAAAAAACGATAGAGTCCCTAATCAAAGCTGGGGCCTTTGACTCCCTTGGCCACTCTCGTAAGGGGCTCATGAGTATTTATCTTGAAGCCATTGATTCAGTATTAGAAGAAAAGCGTGCCCAGGCTATTGGTCAATTTGATTTATTCGGTGGGGCAAATGAAATTAGCGTTAATGGCATCGCAACTCTGGCGCTGGAAGTTAGTGATCAAGAGTGGGAGAAGGCCCTTCTACTTGCCTATGAGAGAGAAATGCTGGGCCTCTATGTTTCAGATCATCCACTTCTTGGAGTGGAGCATGTATTAAGGAGCGCAACTGATACAACAATTAGTCAGATTTTAGATGAAGGGGTAGTTCACGAGCAGATTATTACCATCGCTGGGTTAATCACAGCGGTTCAGCGAAAAGTGAGCAGGCAAGGTCAATCCTGGGCGATTGTTACAGTTGAAGATCTTGAAGGCGCGATTGATGTGCGCTTCTTCTCATCTACCTATCAAACCCATGCCCTCAATCTAATTGAAGATCGCATCGTAATTATCCGCGGAAAAATTGATAAACGTGAAGAGACGCCGCAAATTACCGCTCTAGAATTAAGTCTTGCTGACATTAATCAAGCACCGATTGGACCCTTTGTAATCAAACTTGAAGCCGAGCGATGCACACCTCCTGTTGTTGATCGAATGAAGGAGATATTGCGTTCCCATCCTGGAACAAGAGAAGTTCATCTGAAAATTGAGGGTGGCGTAAAGAACACCATCCTTAAGCTAGATGATGGATTAAAAATAACAGCCTCACCAAGCCTGAGTGCAGACCTCAAGTCAATTCTCGGCCCAGATTGTTTAGTTTAAGCGGAGATAACCCTCCGCACGATAAGTGGCAGTGCACTTAGAATTGTGCGAATGAATAAATTGGAGCTACTGCCTGCCGTTGATATCCGTTCTGGCGAGGCAGTTCGTTTGATTCAAGGCGAT